>Ga0172368_10001741_pt1 | contig 29008 bp, 27 predicted proteins | sample Lak11m_FD_114540 | JGI IMG/M metagenome (GOLD analysis project Ga0172368, IMG submission 114540) | Freshwater microbial communities from Kabuno Bay, South-Kivu, Congo - kab_022012_11m | ecosystem: Environmental > Aquatic > Freshwater > Lake | place: Democratic Republic of the Congo: South-Kivu...
TCAGGTGTGGAAGCGCAGTAATGCGTTAAGCTAACTGATACTAATTGCCCGTGTGGCTTGATCCTATAACTTTGAGTCGTGCGCTTGACTTACGTTACATTCATTACCCTTACTTCTTCCAATGCGTGTGATTCCCCCGGGTTCCTAACCCCACCGAATCACTTCCCCTTTTTTGTCTGGTGCCCATAGCAAGGTGGAACCACCCCTTCCCATCTCGAACCGGACCGTGAAACGCCTCCCGCGCCAATGATATTGCACAACCCGTGTGAGAAAGTAGGTCAGCGCCAGACTCCCCCCCCTTCCCCCGTCAAAGCCCTCCCATAAGAGGGCTTTGACGTTTGTGGAGGAGGCGTTCTTGCCTTGCCGTCAGAGTTACATATCCATCGGGTAGAATGACCCTGACTGGATCAATAATTCGTTCATGAAAACTACATTTCTAGACTTTGAGCAGCCCATTGCTGAACTCGACGCCAAAATTGAAGCCTTGCGTTTTGCACAGGAAGATTCAGCCGTGGATATTTCGGATGAAATTGGAAGGCTGGCCAGCAAAAGCCAGAGCCTAACCAAGGATATCTATGCCAAGCTAACGCCGTGGCAAATTGCCCAGGTAGCCCGGCATCCGCAGCGTCCCTATACGCTGGATTATGTCGAGCACATTTTTACCGATTTTGAAGAACTGCACGGCGACCGCTGCTTTGCCGACGACAATGCGATTGTAGGTGGCTTGGCCCGGTTCAACGGTCAGTCGGTGATGATCATCGGTCATCAAAAGGGACGGGACACCAAAGACAAGATATATCGCAACTTTGGCATGCCGCGTCCCGAGGGTTATAGAAAGGCCTTGCGGTTGTTGCGTTTGGCCGAAAAGTTTTCTATTCCCGTGTTTACCTTCGTTGATACGCCTGGCGCCTATCCAGGAATCGATGCAGAGGAACGCGGTCAGTCAGAAGCAATCGGCCGAAACTTGATGGTCATGTCCGAACTCCGAGTACCGTTGATATGCACCATCATCGGCGAAGGCGGCTCGGGCGGTGCGTTGGCTATTGCTGTCGGAGACTGTGTCTTGATGTTGCAGTACTCGACCTACTCGGTTATTTCTCCCGAAGGTTGTGCCTCGATACTTTGGAAGAGTTCCGAAAAAGCCAACGAGGCGGCCGAAACGATGGGCATTACAGCCGCCCGGTTAAAGACGCTCGGCCTGATCGATCGTGTGGTCACCGAGCCTCTGGGCGGAGCACATCGCGATCAACGCAGCATGGCGGGTTCTCTTAAGAAGGCCCTGCAGGACGCGCTAAGGCAGGTATCCGATCTTTCTCCGGCAGACCTGATTGAACGCCGCAATGCGCGCCTGTTGGGCTATGGCAAATTCAAGGAACAACGAGCCGCCTGATATTCTTGGCAAGGTCGTGGAGGCATTTCTGCGACGCCACTTGAAGCCCGACCAGAAACTGGTTGTCGGTTTATCCGGCGGAAGGGATTCCGTTGCCTTATTGCATATCCTGAAGCGCTTGCAGACCCGGCTCGAGTTTCACCTGAGCGCCTGTCATGTCAATCACCGCCTCAGCGCCTCTGCCAAAGAATGGCAATTGCATTGTCATCGTATCTGTGAGGAATGGTGCGTACCGCTGACGGTCAAAACGGTTGAAATTCCCCGCGGTTCGGCGGTAGGGCTGGAGGCTGCAGCGCGCAGTAAACGCTATGTTGCTTTCGGCGAACTTTCTGCCGACTGGATTGTATTGGCGCAGCATCGAGGTGACGTGGCGGAGACCGCCTTATTCAATATGCTCAGGGGGGCGGGTCTGGCGGGTATGGCCAGTATCCCGGAGATCCGTATGCTCCGTTTGGGCCTCAGTCTGATGCGCCCGATGCTGGGCGTAGCACGTACTGATATCAATGCATATCTGCAACGGCATCATCTGGATTGGGTGGAAGATGAGAGCAATCTGGATACCAGGTTTTCGCGGAATTTTCTTCGTCACGAGGTAATGCCGGTATTGGTATCTCGATTTCCTGCAGCTGAAAAGAAACTGGCGTCCGCAGCGGCGCACTTTTCCGAAGCCAAATTGTTGTTGGATCAGCTGGCAATGCTCGATTTGGGCGAACAGTCGCCGGAGTTTCCGTTACCAATTGAATACTTTGCGCGTCTTTCGGAGCCACGCTGCCGGAACTTGCTACGCTTCCTCCTTTACCGTCACGGAACCGGAATTCCCAGCGAAGAACGCTTGCTGGAAGCGGTGCGACAGTTACTGGAAGCCAAGCAGGATCGGCATCCTGAAGTAATCTTTGGCGACAAGCGTCTGTATCGCAAGCGAGGCAGAGTGTACCTTGAACCGATCAATGCCGTTGAGGGGTTAAACCTGCCGATCTGATATTGTTCGCCTTTTGCTACTGGTTCTTTATCGCTGCCAATAGTTGCGCCAGATCGACTGCCGAGCGAACTCCCATTTTTTCGAATATCCTGGCGCGGTGTACTTCTACCGTACGCATGGCAATTTGCATCTCATCGGCAATAACTTTGTTGTATTTTCCTGCAAGTATGTGTTCCATGACCTGATGTTCTCTGGGGGAAAGTTGTGCCAAGCGTGCAGCGATCTCATCGTTTCGGATTTGTTGACTGCGGCGTGCCGAGTCGGCTGTCAGAGCAGCGATAACACGATCGACGAGGCTGTTGTCGTCAAACGGTTTTTCCAGAAAATCGTAGGCTCCTTTCTTCAGGGCCGCCACAGCCTGGGGAATATCTCCATGTCCTGTCAGAAAAATGACCGGCATGAGACAGTTGCGCTCTTGCAACTGATCGAACAGCTCCAGCCCGCTCATCCCGGGCATTCGGATGTCGAGTATCAGGCAGCCGCTCAGATTTTCGTGCCACCCGGCAAGAAAGGATTCCGCGCTAGGCCAGGTGGCGTTCTTTACCTGGCGCGAACGCAATAACCAATTCAAGGCATCGCGCATCGCCTCGTCATCGTCAACAATATGGGCCAGCGGTTCGCTCATGGCCGTGTCCTGGAGTGGATCGGTAAGGTCAGTTTGAAAATGCTGCCCCCACCGGGCTTTGGCTCGTGCCACAAGCGCCCATAGTGGCTTTCAATCACGGATCTGCAGATATTCAGCCCCATTCCCATGCCTTCTGATTTTGTCGTAAAAAAAGGCAGAAAAATTTTGTCCATGTCACTTTCCGCGATGCCACTTCCGCAATCACATACTGAAATACACAACTGCGGATCATTGGCGTCGGTGGAACAGACCGCTGCGATTTCGAGTATACGACTTTGGGTTTGAGTCGTTTGCATGGCTTCTATTCCATTCTTGATCAGATTGACCAGTACTTGCTCGAGAAGAACGCGATCGCCCTGTATTTCGGGTAAAGCATCGGCGAGTTTGACCTTGATTTCCACATTGCGTTTGCGAGCTTCTCCCTCGAAAAGGCCTGCGGCATCGTTGATGATTTCACCCATGTTGCAGGGAGCCTGGCGCGGTTCGCTGCGGCGAACGAATTCGTAGATGCGGCGGATAACTGCACCGGCCCGATGGGCTTGCTTGCCAATCTTTGTCAGCGCATCCACAAGATCCGCCTGCTGCAGACCGGCTTGTTCGATCCGGTTCAGGCAGCCGGTGCTGTAGCTGGATATGGCTGCGAGGGGTTGATTTAACTCATGTGCGAGACTCGATGCCATTTCGCCCATTGCGACCAGGCGCGCGGTGAATTGCAGTTTTTCTTCCTGTTGCCGGGCGATTTCCGCAATTCGCTTGGTCTCGGTAACATCAAGCACTGAACTGAGCCAGCCGAATTGATTGCCATTCCCGTCAATTAGCGGCGCGGTGTGAAGCATGCAGTACACGGTGTGACCATCCTTGCGACTGAGTGAAATTTCATGGCCTGCGGGCGAGGTTGTGGTGTCACGCTGCATATTCTCATCGCAGATATTGTTACCGGCTGGGTTCCACAGCGGAATGAGCGATTCCTGACTGACAATATCTTCGGCGTTATATCCCACCATGCGACAGAAGGCCGGATTGGCATACATGATTCGGCCGTCAAGATCTCGCGCCAGCAAACCAGTTGCCAGAGAGTCCTCCATGGCTGTGCGGAATGCGTATTCCTTGCGCAAAGCCTGTTCGGCGACCAGGCGCCATTGCATATGCCGGCGCAAAGCCCACAGACTCCAGAGCACGGTCACAGCTAGGACCACTGCAGTCAATATCAGCAGATTGCGCGCAAAGGAAGTTTTGAGTTCATAAGCCTCAGCGCGGAGAAGCAGGCCGTGTCCTGGCGGGTCAAACGCAATCTGATACGACATCTGCGAATTGATAGCGGCGATCAGCGATTTCTTGCCAAGGACTCCGCCGTCATCAGCGATGCTGATGCGATATCGCTCAGCCAGCCACCACGGCACCAATTCATCCAGAATGCGCCGTATCGAATAGGTTGCGACGATCATGCCGCCATAGCGGCCGTTGACGAATTGGGGCACATGCACCTCAAACTGCGCGTCGCCATGCACGATCGCGTATGTTGGACTGTAGGTCGGCTTGGAGAGTGCGCGCGCCAGCCTCAGAGTTTCCGACATCGGAATAGCGGGGGTGGCTTCCCCCACAGCAACGGCATCGGTGGTGGGTGTGGGTAAAGCTGCGCGCACGGCGCCGGATGTATCCAGCCACAAAATTTGGCTCAGGCCGGTCTGGTTCGAAAGTAACGACCCCGCATTCGGTGTGAATGTTTTAAGGTCTTTGTGGGTATGGGCAAGGTCTATTGCCAGTTGCTGTATGCGCTCTTCATTTCGAATCAAGTGAAAACGAATTTCCTGCTCCAGCCAAAGCATATCGCTGATAAGCGTCGTCCGCTGGTCTTCCATGTCGGTCCGCCATGAGATCCAAAGCAGGGCTGTCAGCGAGATCAGAAATATTGCCAGTGCCGCGCGCGGCAACCACCACATCCAGCCTGATGCCGCCGGAATGGCTGTCAATGGCAGGAACGATGGATGGGTGTTGAGCATTTTGCTCATACTAACGCGAGTCCGGACAATACGCTCTCTGCGGATATCCACAATTGTTGAAATTTGCCAGCCAACCGAGAATGCAGCACACTCCGTCCACGCGGAGTCGATAAATCACTATTGAAGGAGGAAAGTAACATGAAACTCATGAAGTTACTGCTTGGCTTGATAGCGGCAGCCTTGACGTTTTCAGCGGCTGCCCAGCAACCCATCGTGATTAAGTTCAGCCACGTTGTGGCGGTCGATACACCTAAGGGCAAGGCCTCGGAATTCTTTGCCAAGAGAGCGGCTGAACTCACCAAGAACAAGGTCAAGGTTGAGGTCTATGCCAACAGCGCCTTGTATAAGGACAAGGAAGAAATGGAAGCGCTGCAGCTCGGTGCGGTTCAGATGTTGGCGCCATCACTGGCCAAATTTGGTCCTCTTGGCGTCAAAGAATTTGAGGTCTTCGATTTCCCGTATATTTTTGACGATACCGCCGATCTCCACAAGATAACCCAGGGCGCGATTGGGGCAGCCATCCTCGCCAAGCTTGAGCCAAAGGGAATCAAGGGCTTGGCCTTTTGGGACAATGGCTTCAAATCGTTCTCGGCCAACACGCCGATCAAGACACCAGCAGATCTCAAAGGCAAAAAATTGCGGATCCAATCCTCAAAGGTTCTTGAAGAACAAGTTCGCTCGGTGGGCGGTTTGCCGCAGGTAATGGCATTCTCGGAGGTGTATCAGGCATTGCAAACCGGGGTTGTGGATGGCACGGAAAACCCGATCTCGAATTTTGAAACACAAAAAATGCATGAAGTTCAGAAGCATCTTTCCCTGACCAACCATGGTTATCTTGGTTATGCCGTGATCGTCAATAAGAAATTCTGGGAAGGGCTCCCTGCCGATGTGCGTGGCCAGCTTGAGCAGGCCATGAAGGAAGCTACGGCGTATGCAAACAACATCGCCCAGGAAGAAAACGACAGTGCGCTTGAAAAGGTCAGGAAGAGCGGGAAGACCACGATTTACACTCCGACCAAGGAAGAAAGGATGGCCTTCAAGAAAGCCATGGCACCAACTCACAGCAAGATGGCTGATCGGGTCGGCAAGGAACTGCTGCAGAGCATCTACAAAGAGACCGGCTTCGATCCGAACAAGATATAACCAACCCGCAATTAGTGCGGCCGGCTCTTAGAGCCGCACTAATTGACGCATTACGTCGGTCCAGATAACAGCCGGCGCCTGGGAGGGGAGTTCATGAAGTTTCTGGATCATCTTGAGGAATGGATCATTACTTTCCTCATCGGTGCTGCGACGCTGATCATTTTCGTCGCAGTAGTGCACCGCTACGCTGCAAGCGCGGGCATCCCCGGAATTCAAGACTGGCTCCTCTCCCTGAATTTCAGCTGGGCGCAGGAATTGTGCATCATCATGTTCGTGTGGATGGCCAAATTTGGGGCGGCCTATGGTGTCCGCACGGGCATTCACGTTGGCGTTGATGTAATGATCAATCGCCTGGACGAGCGGATGCGCAGAAAATTCATCGTATTTGGACTTCTGGCGGGCGCTGTTTTTACTGGAATTGTCGGGGCTCTTGGGGCTCAATTCGTCTGGGAGAACGGAGCGCATTACGCATTTTTGAACTTGACCGGAAGTCCTTTGGGAGATATCCCCGAGGGGCCGACAACCCCAGACCTGGAGTGGCCCACTTGGATCGTTTATTCGGCAATTCCGCTGGGAAGCAGTCTGATGTGCTTCCGCTTTTTGCAGGTCATGCTGACGTTCCTGAGAACGAACGAACTGCCTCACCACGACCACGGACATGTGGATGGCCTTGATGAAGAGCCGCTTCCCGCCGACGTGGATGTTTATGCGATGGATGACAATCTGCATCCGCGCGACCTGGAACACAAAATGACAAGGGACGAGCCCCGGACCGGAAACGGGAAGGGGAAGGCCAAATGAATGCGCTAATCATTTTCTCCTTGCTGCTTGTCCTCATGTTAACCGGCATGCCCATATCGATTTCCCTGGGCCTGACAGTGCTGACTTTTCTGTTCACCATGACTCAGGTACCGCTTGAGTCGGTAGCGCTGAAGTTGTTTACCGGTATCGAGAAATTCGAAATCATGGCGATTCCGTTCTTCATCCTGGCCGGCAATTTCCTGACGCATGGGGGAGTTGCTCGACGCATGATCAAGTTCGCCACTTCGATGGTTGGGCATTGGCACGGGGGACTGGGACTGGCAGGCGTGCTTGCTTGTGCGCTATTTGCCGCGGTTTCCGGTTCATCGCCGGCGACGGTAGTGGCGATTGGCTCGATTCTCCTGCCGGCGATGGTGAAGGCGGGCTTTCCGAGAAAATTTGGCGCAGGCGTCGTCACCACTTCGGGCGCACTGGGTATCCTGATTCCTCCATCCATCGTGATGGTGATGTATTCAGTGGCAACCAGTACATCCGTTGGCGCATTATTTATGGCCGGCGTGATGCCGGGCATTGCGCTCGGCTTGACTCTGGGCGGAGTGACCTGGTATCGGGCTCAAAAATTCAACTATCCGCGCCTTGCCAAAGCCACCTTCACCGAACGCTGGAAGGCATTTCGCGAATCCGTCTGGGGTTTGCTGCTAATTGTCATCGTAATGGGTGGCATATACACTGGCATGTTCACGCCGACCGAAGCGGCAGCGATGAGCGCAGTTTATGCATTCTTCGTGGCCGTGTTCATCTACAAGGATATGAGCCTAAGAGATGTCCCCAAGGTGCTGCTCAACTCGGCAAACATGAGCGCGATGCTGTTGTACATCATCACCAACGCCATGCTCTTCTCGTTCATCATGACCAACGAGAATATTCCGCAAGCTCTGGCCGACTGGATTTTGGGCAATGGATTGGGGGTGATCGCTTTCCTGCTTGCGGTCAATGTGATGTTGTTGCTGGCGGGCAACTTCATGGAACCATCGTCGATTACGCTGATCTTCGCGCCGATACTTTTCCCAGTGGCCATGAAATTGGGAATCGACCCGGTGCATTTCGGTATCGTCATGGTGGTTAATATGGAAGTAGGTATGTGCCATCCGCCGGTCGGCCTCAATCTTTATGTCGCATCGGGTATCACCAAGATGGGAATTACCGAATTGACCATTGCGGTTTGGCCATGGCTGCTTTCGATGCTGGGGTTCCTCGCGGTAGTCACGTATTGGCCGGGGATGTCACTCTGGTTCCCGCGCATGCTTGGGATGATTTAGCACCTCTTCACAGAAATTCGGCAAAATATGACGCCCCGACAAGCTCGGGGCGTTTTTATCTCTGCTTGGCCGGAAATGATGCGAATTTATGCGTTAAAATATTAAGTTACATAAATTCGCTAAACCTTGTTTGGAGCTCAAAATGGCTGTAGAACGCACCCTGTCCATCGTCAAACCTGATGCTGTTGCCAAGAATCTAATCGGCAAGATTTATTCGCGATTTGAAGACGGCGGATTGAAAATTGTCGCGGCGCGCATGATTCATTTATCGCGGCAAGAAGCGGAAGGTTTTTACGCCGTTCATCGCGGACGTCCGTTTTTCAACGACTTAGTCGAATTCATGACTTCGGGACCAGTCATGGTTCAAGTTTTGGAAGGCGAAAATGCCATCCTGAAAAATCGGGAACTGATGGGGGCCACTGATCCGAAAAAAGCGGACAAAGGAACCATTCGTGCCGATTTTGCGCGGAGCATCGAAGCTAATGCAGTCCATGGCTCCGACGCGCCAGAAACCGCAGCAGTGGAAATCGCCTACTTTTTCCCGGCACTGAACATTTATTCCAGGTAATGACTACCAACCTCCTCAACCTGGATGCAGCCGGATTGGCTGACTATTTTACCCAGATGGGCGAAAAGCCATTCCGTGCCCGGCAGGTGCTGCGCTGGATTCACCGCGCAGGGGAGGAGAATTTTGATGCGATGAGCGACATCGCCAAGTCGTTGCGTGTAAAACTCAAAGACGAAGCCAGCGTTCTTCCGCCAACACTCTTGGGTGATCATATTGCTGCCGATGGCACACGCAAGTTTCTTTGTGATGTGGGGAATGAGAATGCGGTTGAGAGCGTCTTTATTCCCGAAGACGATCGCGGTACGTTATGCATTTCGACGCAGGCCGGCTGTGCGCTCGACTGTGCCTTCTGTTCGACAGGCAAGCAGGGATTCAATCGCAATCTCACTGTGGCGGAAATCATTGGCCAACTGTGGCTCGCCAACCATGCCATGGGTTTTGCCGCGAAGGAGGAGCGCCTCATCAGCAATGTTGTTCTGATGGGCATGGGCGAACCGCTTGCCAATTATGACAATGTTTTGGCAGCACTACGTCTGATGCTGGATGACAATGCCTATGGACTGTCGCGCCGCAGAGTGACCGTGTCGACTTCGGGAATCGTGCCGGCTATTGACCGCTTGGGACAGGATTGTCCCGTGGCACTGGCGGTGTCCTTGCACGCTTCCAACGATGCGTTGCGCGATCGGCTGGTTCCAATCAACCGCAAGTACCCTTTGGCAGACTTGATGGCGGCTTGCCGCAGGTATTTGACAGTGGCACCGCGCGATTTCATTACTTTTGAATATGTGATGCTTGATCAGGTCAATGACCGCGACCGTGACGCACAGGAGTTGCTCAGCCTGACCAGAGACGTGCCCTGCAAGTTCAACCTGATCCCATTCAATTCTTTCCCGCATTCTGGCTTCCGACGCTCTTCCGCAATCCGAATTCGTCGTTTTGCGGAAATATTGATGGCCGCGGGAGTGGTGACGACGGTTCGTAAGACGCGTGGCGAGGATATCGACGCTGCCTGCGGCCAACTGGCCGGTCAAGTTAGGGATCGAACCGGGCGTGCCTCTTGTGGCCGAACATCGGTTCCGATCATGGAAATGTTCTCGTGAGAGTATTCGCCATTCTGCTGGCTGTTGTTTTGCTGCAAGGCTGCGCCACAGTCCGAGGCGGATCAGGGCAATCCGCCGAGCCGCCCGTATCGCAGCAAACCGCGACCAGTGAAGCCCGTCAGCGCGCCAAGGTGCATACGGAACTCGGCGCACTCTATATGCAACGCGGCAACATGGGAGTCGCGCTGGAGGAAGCGCGTACGGCGCTCTTGGCGGATTCCGGTTATGCACCTGCGTATAACATGATGGGCTTGGTATATATGCAGTTGCGTGAAGATCGCAGTGCTGAAAAAAGCTTCGAGCAGGCACTCGCGCTCGCTCCGGAAGATCCTGAAATCAACAACAGTTTCGGCTGGTTCCTTTGCCAAACGGGGCGTGAACAACGAGCCATACCGTATTTCCTCGCAGCGATCAAGAGCCCGTTGTATGCCACACCCGGCATGCCAACGACCAATGCCGGGATTTGCTCATTGAGACTAAAAGACGACAAGGCGGCCGAGGATTACTTCCTGCGGGCATTGCGTCTGGATAACGGCCACAACGACAGGGCATTGTACTTTCTTTCGGATATCAGTTATCGGCAGGGAAGATATGCTGCCGCCCGACAATATCTGGCCGAATTGCACAAACTTGCCGAACCGAGTCCGGAATCGCTTTGGCTGGCGGTCCGCGTTGAGCGCAAGATGGGTGATCGTGAGTTGGAGGCGCGTTTCGCCTCGCAATTGAAGCGAAAGTTCAGTGGTACCCCGGAGCAACAGAAATTGATGCAGGGGCAGTACGAGTGAGCGATATTCAGGAATCATCCGAAGGCTCCGAATCTCCTGTGCCGGGGAATGAACCCGTCGAGGAGGGGAATCTTGAACAGAGCGTTGGTGAGCAGTCTGATGCACCGCCTCCGGTCGTCAACAATTCGCCCGGCGATTGCTTGCGTGAAGCCCGAGCAGCGCTTGGACTGACAATTGCAGATGTGGCGCAATCGATCAAGTTCAGCCCTCGCCAGATCGAGACGCTGGAGCGCAATGATTTTGACAAATTGCCGGGAGCGACTTTTGTTCGCGGTTTCATCCGCAGTTACGCCAAGCTATTGCGTCTGGACGAACAGGCGTTGCTGCGCATGCTCGATCAGAACACGCCGCATGCCGATCTTCAAATCAATCTGCCCGAAGATACGGGTGCTGCTTTGCCACAACCGGGGGAGCAGCGGAACTATCTTCCGCATCTTGTGCTTGTCGTTGTATTGGCAGCGCTGGTGCTTGCCCTATTTTCGTTTTTCGATTGGCCCAGCAAGTCGGATGCGCCCAAGCCCGCCAGCAATGCACCTACCGTTGCGGCACCCATGGCCCGCATCGAGCAACCCCCCGCGACACGCTATGAACCCGGACAACCGGTGCCACCGAGCGACCCTTTGGCGGGTCCGGACATTCGCCAGCTGGTGTTCGTTTTCGAGGACAAGTCCTGGGTAGAAGTCAAAGACTCGACGCAGCGCGTGATCTTTGCGCAAAACAACGAACCCGGCACGCGGCAAATTGTCAATGGCAAGCCGCCCTTTGCCTTGGTGATCGGCAATTCCTCGCGCGTTCAATTACAGTTTGAAGACCGGCAAATCGATTTGCAGCCGCATACCAAGGTCGACGTGGCGCGGCTTACTCTCGAATGAATGCTGTAGATCAGGAATTAACCCTGCCTGGACAATCCCGGCTGAACACGCGTCGCATCCTGGTGGGCGACATTGCCATTGGCGGTGGTGCTCCGGTTGTCGTTCAATCTATGACCAATACCGATACCGCCGACGCGATTGCCACCAGTGCGCAGGTAGCCCAGTTGGCGCGGGCCGGGTCTGAAATCGTGCGAATCACGGTGAACAACCGCGAGGCGGCTGCCGCGGTACCCGAGATCCGCGAACGGCTGCTGCGGATGAACATGAAAGTGCCTTTGGTGGGCGATTTCCATTTCAACGGGCACAAGCTGCTTGAGGAGGTGCCGGATTGTGCGCCGGCATTGGACAAGCTGCGCATCAATCCCGGCAACGTGGGTAAGGGCAAGCGGCGCGACGAACAATTTGCCCGTTTGATCGAGATGGCTTGCCGGCACGACAAGCCGGTGCGCATTGGCGTCAATTGGGGGAGCCTCGATCCATCCTTGCTCTCCCGCATCATGGACGAGAATGCCCGACGCAGCGAACCGAACAATGCCAATGCCATTATGCGTGAGGCGATGATTGCCTCGGCGCTTGAAAGCGCGGCGAAAGCGGAAGAAATCGGGCTGGCCGGGAACAAGATCGTTCTTTCCTGCAAAGTCTCGACTGTGCAGGATTTGATCGCGATATATCAGGAGCTGGCGGCCATGAGCGACTACCCCTTGCATCTCGGGCTGACCGAAGCCGGCATGGGCAGCAAGGGCATCGTTGCATCGGCCGCGGCCTTGGCAGTGCTGTTACAGCAGGGAATCGGCGATACCATCCGCGTCTCGCTGACCCCCGAGCCAAATGGCGATCGGACGCGCGAGGTCGTTGTGGCTCAGGAAATCCTGCAGACCATGGGGCTGCGCGCATTTGCTCCTCTCGTTGCTGCCTGTCCTGGTTGCGGCCGGACCACCAGCAGCGTCTTCCAGGAACTGGCTCAGGACATTCAGGGGTATGTACGAGACCAAATGCCGACTTGGCGCTTGCAGTACCAGGGTGTGGAAAACATGACTTTGGCGGTCATGGGTTGCGTAGTGAATGGCCCCGGGGAAAGCAAGCATGCCAATATTGGCATCAGTCTTCCGGGAACCGGGGAATCGCCCGTGGCGCCTGTCTATGTTGATGGGGAACACGTCCAGACGCTCAAGGGCAACAATATCGCGGCCGAATTTCGCGCACTCATCGACAGTTATGTTCAGCGCAAATTTCCGTCTCGCAACGATATGAGTGGCGGTGCAAGATGAGCCAGATATTGCAGGCCATTCGTGGCATGAACGACATTCTGCCAGTCGAAGCCGAACTCTGGGAACAGTTCGAAGAGGCGGTGCGCGACTGGCTGCGCAGCTACGGATATCGTCCCATCCGCATGCCGGTAGTCGAACCCACACCCTTGTTTGCGCGGGCAATCGGTGCCGTGACCGATATTGTCGAAAAGGAGATGTACTCCTTTACCGACAGCCTCAATGGCGAACTCCTGACGCTGCGGCCGGAAGGCACGGCGGGTTGCGTGCGCGCTGCCCTTCAGCACAATCTGTTGTACGACGGGCCGAAGCGGCTCTGGTATCAAGGCCCGATGTTTCGCCATGAGCGACCGCAAAAAGGGCGCTACCGACAGTTTCACCAGATCGGCGTCGAAGCCCTCGGTTTTGCCGGGCCGGATATCGATGCCGAAATGATCCAAATGTGTCAACGGTTTTGGGATGATCTCGGGCTTGAGGGTATCCATCTGGAACTGAACTCGCTGGGCCAGATCGATGAGAGACAGGCGCATCGTGCTGCCCTGATCGAGCATTTTTCAAGTCATTCCCAATTACTGGATGCCGATGCGCAGCGGCGCCTGCACAGCAATCCACTGCGCATTCTGGACAGCAAGAACCCCACGATGCAGGAACTGATCGAAAAGGCACCGCGTCTTCTTGATTACCTGGGCCCGGAATCGCTGCGTCATTTTGAGTCTGTACAGCGACTGCTCAAGGATTCGGGGATCCCCTATCGCATTAATCCGCGCTTGGTGCGTGGCCTTGACTATTACAACCTGACGGTGTTCGAATGGGTTACCGATAATCTGGGCGCCCAGGGGACGGTCTGCGCGGGAGGTCGTTATGACGGCCTGTTTGCCCAACTCGGGGGGAAACCGCAACCGGCCTGCGGCTTTGCCATGGGCATCGAGAGATTGTTGATGTTGTGGCAAGATGCCGGCGGAAAATCGCTTCCCCAGACCGTTGACGTCTATGTCGTTCATCAAGGAGAGCAAGCCCAACGCTTTGCCTTCAGAGTAGCTGAAGGTCTGCGCGATAATGGCTACAGCGTGCAGTTGCACTGTGGCGGCGGCAGCTTCAAGGCGCAAATGAAACGCGCCGACAATTCGGGCGCTATGCTTGCGGCAATTATTGGCGAAGATGAGGCGGCATCCAATGAAGTGACACTCAAACCGTTACGTGAAGCCGTCGAACAGCGTCGCGTGGCACACGATCAACTTGCCGAGGCAATCGGCGAATTGCTTTTTGAATGGGAAGATGAAAATGGCAGTCTATGATCTCGAGGAACAGGAACAGCTCGACGAAATCAAAACCTGGTGGAAACGCTATGGCGCCCAGGTGACGGCAGCGGTGGTCATCCTTGCCGTCGGCGCAGTTGGTTGGCAGGGATGGAACTGGTGGCAACGCGATCAGGCATTACAAGCAGCCACTGTCTATGCGGCTGTCGAGCGGGCGGCCAGTGAACACGATGCGAAGAAAGTACGCGAGGCGACGGGAGATTTGATCGACAAGTTTCCCCGCACCGCCTATTCCGCGATGGCCGCCATGGTATCCGCCAAGATTCAGGCAGAGAGCGGCGATCTGAAAGGAGCCAAACTGCAATTGGGCTGGGCGGCCGACAATGCGCAGGACAGCGCGATGCGTGATCTTGCCCGTTTGCGCCTGGCTGCAGTGCTGTTGGACGAGAAGACCTACGACGAAGCCTTGAAGCAACTGGCGAACGAGCCTTCTCCTTCTTTTGCAGTCCGCTACGCCGAAGTCAGGGGAGATGTTTTTTCGGCGCAAGGCAAGCTGGAAGAGGCTAGAACTGCGTATCAGGCCGCTTTGGCCAAGATCGATGAAGCGCAGAAAGCGGCGGGTAACGACCAGCGCCGTGGCCAATATCGTGACCTGATCCAGGTCAAGCTCGAGTCGCTTGGGGGCAAGTCGTGATGGGAAAGTCACTCTGGCCGGGCTTTTTCGTGGCAATTCTGATATTGCTCGGCGGTTGCTCAACACTGGATAAGCTCAATCCGTTTTCAAGCAGCCCGACGAAGAGCAAGCCGGCGGAACTGGTCCAGTTGACCTCTGCCGTGAATCTTCGAGCGACCTGGCAGGCCAGCATTGGCGGCAGCGAGGAATTTGTTTTTACGCCGGCTGTTGTCGGGAATAGCGTGTATGCCGCAGCACGCGACGGATCCATTGCGCGTTTTGATGGCGGCCGTCAGGCGTGGCGAATCAGTGCCGGTCAGGTGTTATCAAGCGGAGTCGGCTGCGATGGAAAACTAGTTGCAGTGGGTACGCCCAAGGGAGAAGTGCTGACGTTCGATGCGGCCAGCGGCAAGGAACTCTGGCGAGTCCGCGTCAGTTCGGAAGTGCTTGCGGCGCCTGTGGTCGGTGACGGGCTTGTGCTGGTGCGCAGCGGTGATGCGAGAATTTATGGATTCGAAGCCGCCGATGGCAAGCGGCGTTGGGTGTATCAGCGCAGCACACCTGCGCTATCCCTGCGCAGCCACGCCGGCCTGGTTCAGGCTGGCCGGGCTGTACTGGCGGGATTCCCGGGCGGTAGGTTGGTGTCGATCAGTACGGCAAACGGGGCTGCGTTGTGGGAAAGTGCCGTCGCCATACCCAAGGGTGCCACGGAGCTTGAGCGGGTGGCCGATGTCACCAGCAATCCCATAATTACCGAACGTGAGGTTTGTGCCGTGGCTTATCAGGGAAGAGCCGCGTGCTTCGATCTGCATAACGGGAATCAGTTATGGACGCGCGAAATTACCAGTAGTGCCGGTCTCGATGCCGATGCAAAGGCGGTTTATGTCAGCGATGACAAGGGTGCGGTTCACGCCTTCGACAAGAGCAATGGCGCAAGTTTGTGGAAGCAGGACAAACTGTTCATGCGCGGTTTGTCGCGGCCGCTGGTATTGCGCGGTACCTTGGGCAAATATGTGGCGGTTGCCGACTATGAGGGCGTGGTTCATTTGTTGCGCACGGAGGATGGTGGTTTTGCCGGCCGTATTATGACTGACGGCAGTACCGTATCGGCCGATCCGCAAGCTGCCCCGGATGGACTGGTGATTCAGACACAGAACGGCGGCATCTTTGCGCTCTCGGTGAAATGAGTTCCAGGAACGGGAAACTGCTTACCAATACCGGTGAGGACCCTGGATTCGCTCAATGAATCCAACGCTGGTCATTGTCGGCCGACCCAATGTTGGCAAATCAACTCTGTTCAACCGGCTTACTCGGTCACGCGACGCCCTGGTCGCTGATTTGCCCGGACTGACCCGCGATCGTCATTACGGCCGCGGGCGATTGGGGGACAGAAACTATCTGGTGGTCGACACGGGCGGATTCGAACCTGCCGCCAAAGGCGGCATCCTGCACGAGATGGCCCGGCAGGCCGAGACAGCGATCGCCGAGGCCGACATGTTGCTGTTTGTGGTGGATGGAAGGGAAGGCTTGACCGCTCAGGACCGGGCGATTGCTGACCGTTTGCGCAAAACCGGCCGCCCCATTCTGCTGGTCGTCAACAAAGGCGAGGGCATGAACAGGCCGCTCGTGGCGGCGGAATTTCACGAACTGGGGTGTGGTACTCCCTTGGTCATTTCGGCAGCGCATGGGGATGGCGTGCACGAGCTCGTTGAGGAGGCGCTGGTACTTTTCCCGGAACAGGGAGAGCCAGTGCCGGAAGGCGCTGGACCGCGAGTTGCCGTGGCGGGACGCCCGAATGTAGGCAAGAGCACGCTCATCAATACCCTGTTGGGAGAAGAGCGGGTCATTGCTTTCGACCAACCGGGCACGACACGCGATGCGATAGAAATACCCTTTTCCCGTAACGGACGTGACTACACGCTGATCGATACCGCAGGTTTGCGGCGTCGCGGTAAGGTATTCGAAGCCGTGGAAAAATTTTCGGTGATCAAGACCTTGCAGGCGATCGAAGAATGCAATGTAGTGGTTCTGATGGTCGATGCCAGCCAAGACATCTCCGATCAGGATGCGCATATCGCCGCATATGCCATAGAGGCCGGGCGCGCATTGGTTGTGGCGGTGAATAAATGGGATGCCGTCGACGACTATCGTCGCGAGATCGTCAAATCAAATATCGAACGCAAACTGAATTTTCTGAGCTTTGCTCGCGTTCATTACATCTCCGCGCTGCATGGGGAAGGAATTTCGGGCGTGATTGCTTCCGTGGATAAAGCCTGGGCAGCTGCCTCCGCCAATTTGCCCACGCCGCAACTGACCCGCGCCTTGATCGCTGCCGTGGCCAAGCAATCGCCTCCCCGCCGTGGCTTGTTTCGCCCGAAACTGCGCTACGCTCATCAGGGCGGGCGCAATCCACCCTTGATCGTAATCCATGGCAATGCCCTCGATCATCTTCCGGAGGCCTATCGGCGCTATCTGGAGCGAACTTTCATCGAGGTGTTCAAGCTGCGCGGAACGCCGCTGCGGGTCCAGTTCAAGAGTTCAAGCAACCCCTACCGCATGAGGAAAGATGAGGTACGATAGACATGCTTTAGGCTTCAATTCGCCGAACCTGAATCATGCTGCTGGCAGAGCAGTAAAAAATGTTTTACAGTGAGCACTCAAAACTAGAACAAAGGATCCACCATGAGCAATAAAGGGCAATTTCTACAAGACCCGTTCCTGAATGCGCTGCGCAAGGAGCACATTCCAGTCTCGATTTATCTGGTTAACGGAATCAAGCTGCAGGGGCAGATTGAGTCTTTCGACCAGTATGTCGTTCTGCTCAAGAATACATTGACCCAGATGGTCTATAAGCATGCCATCTCGACGGTGGTTCCGGCGCGTCCGGTCAGTATTGAGCTGGACAGCGACAGCGAGTAATGGTGGTTGCGCCGGTTGCGGACGTGCGGCCCGGCGCCGCAGATCATTTCCTTGCCGGTGATTGAACTGCCCATGGGCGGACCGGAAAGGATGCGCGCGATCCTGGTGCAACTGGATTTCGGCGAGGGCGGCTATACTGAGCGACTAGCGGAGTTCAAGCTGCTTGCCAGCAGCGCCGGAGCGACCCCGCTAGCAGTTATCCAGGGAAAGCGACAGTCCCCTGATCCAGCCGCCTTCGCCGGCAAGGGCAAAGTGACAGAAATTGCTTCGGCCGTAAGTCAGCATCAAGCGGTCATCGTGATTTTCAATCATGAACTGAGTGCCGGGCAGCAGCGCAATCTTGAAAATTTGCTTGATTGCCGGGTTATCGATCGCAACGCGCTGATCCTCGATATTTTTGCTCAACGGGCGCAGACCCATGAAGGCAAGCTGCAGGTGGAACTGGCTCAGTTGCAGCACTTGGCCACCCGGTTGGTGCGCGGCTGGACACACCTGGAACGGCAGAAGGGTGGTATCGGTTTGCGCGGTCCGGGTGAGAAACAACTGGAAACCGACCGACGACTGCTTGGCAAGCGGGTCAGTCTCCTCAAGCAATCTCTCAAGCAGCTTGAGCGACAGCGTGCCGTGAGGCGGCGCGCACGCACTCGGGGTGATGTGTTGACGGTCTCGCTGGTCGGGTATACCAATGCCGGCAAGACCAGTCTGTTTAACGCCTTGACCAAGGCTGGCGGCTATGCCGCCGATCAACTGTTTGCCACCCTGGAGACGACTTCGCGCCGTCTTTTTCTGGAAAACGTCGGACAAATCGTCATTTCCGATACCGTGGGTTTCATTCGAGATATCCCCCACACCCTAGTGGCAGCCTTTCATGCCACACTCGAAGAGACTGCAAACTCCGATCTTCTGTTGCACGTGGTTGACTCGGCGAGTCCCGATCGGGATCAGCAGATTGCCGCTGTGAACGAGGTGCTTATCGAGATCGGTGCCGCTGCCGTGCCGCAGATCATCGTCTGGAACAAGATCGATGCAACCATGGCATCTGCGGGAGTTGAGCGTGACGAGTATGCTAGAATCAGCAGGGTTCGGTTGAGCGCGCATACCGGTGCCGGACTCGATTTTCTGCGCGCTGCGCTGATCGAAGTGGCACAAGAGCATGCCTCCCGGAGTCTGGCCGAGATACCGGAAGATGCCTACTCCCGATAGAAGAGCTGGAGCCGACATATTTTGTTTTTCCTGAAAGCAAGGCTTAATCAAGTGATCGCTGCGATACTCATGTCCATGAACGACCACGGTTGGGGAAACAAACCCGATCCCGGTGGCAACAAAGGCGGCGGGCCGCCCGATCTGGAGGAACTATGGCATGACGCCAACCGGCGCCTGTCCGCCTTGTTTGGCCGGAAGGGCGCCGGTAACGGAGGCAACCGTGATGCACGGCCACCGCTTAACCTGCGCCAGTTTGGTGGTGGTATCGGCTTGCTGCTATTGCTGATACTGGTGGTATGGCTGGCAAGCGGCTTTTATATCGTCGATGAAGGACAGCGCGGTGTTGTGCTTCGTTTTGGCCGATATACGCGGATCTCGACCTCGGGCCCCAGTATGCGCCTGCCGTGGCCGATCGAGAGCCACGAAATCGTCAACCTTTCCGGCGTCCGCACTCTGGAAGTCGGTTATCGCGGTACGGAAAAAAACAAAGTGCTGAAGGAAGCCCTGATGCTGACCGATGACGAGAATATTGTCATGGTGCAGTTCGCCGTGCAGTATCTGCTCAAGGATCCGCAAAACTTTCTGTTCAAGAACCGCCACCCCGACGATGCGGTGATGGGAGCGGCAGAGACGGCGATTCGGGAGATCGTCGGCAAGAGCAAGATGGATTTTGTGCTGTATGAAGGCCGGGAGCAGATCGCTGCAAATACTGCAAAGCTGATTCAGGATATTCTCGATCGCTATGAAACCGGTGTGGTGATTCGCTCGGTGACCATGCAGAGCACCCAGCCTCCCGAACAAGTGCAGGCCGCATTCGACGATGCCACCAAGGCCGGTCAGGATCGGGAGCGGCACAAAAACGAAGGGCAGGCTTACGCCAACGATGTGGTGCCACGTGCCCGTGGCACCGCTTCGCGCCTGACGGAAGAGGCCAACGGGTACAAGAGCCGCGTGATTGCCAATGCCGAGGGCGAGGCGAGCCGCTTCAAGCAAATCCTGGTTGAGTACAGCAAGGCGCCTGAGGTCATGCGCAGTCGTCTATATCTGGAGACGGTGCAGCAGGTCATGTCCAGCGTGAGCAAAGTCATGGTCGATGCCAAGGGAGGCAATAATCTGCTGTATTTGCCTCTCGACAAACTGATGCAGGCGGCAGGTGCCACAGCGGCCGTGGCGCCTGCTGCTACTGAAACTTCTCAGGCAACGAAATCGAGCCCGACCGTATCCAACGAGGTACCTCCGCAGTTGGAGAAGCCGGACGCCAGCATGGCGCGTTCCCGCGATGCCCTGCGCTCGCGTGAAAGAGGAGAGCGCTGATGCAGCGGAGTCTGCCTTTGGTTGCAGCAGCATTGTTTGGCGTAATGGTGTTGTTGGCCATGACGTTGTTCACGGTTGATCAGCGCCAGTATGCGATCATTTTCCAGTTGGGCGAGGTCAGGGAAGTGATTCGCGAGCCGGGGCTGAACTTCAAATGGCCGCTGATCCAGAATGTGCGTTTCTTCGAGCGGCGCATTCTGACGATGGATTCGCCTGAACCGGAGCGTTTCCTGACGGCAGAGAAAAAGCCGGTATTGGTGGACTCCTATGTCAAATGGCGCATCAGTGATGTCAAACAATATTACGTCAGCGTCGGCGGTGACGAAGTCGTTGCCAAGACCCGCTTAGCGCAAACGGTAAATTCCGGTCTGCGGGAGGAATTTGGCAAGCGCACCGTGCACGACGTCGTGTCCGGCGAGCGGGAAAAGATCATGGCGGAAGTACAGCGCAAGGCCGACACCGATGCGCGCAGCATGGGCGTGCAAATTGTTGATGTGCGTCTGAAGCGCGTGGACTTCCCGCCCGAAGTGTCGGATTCGGTGTATCGCCGGATGGAAACCGAGCGCAAGCGCGTAGCCAACGAGTTGCGTTCCCAAGGTTCTGCCGAAGCTGAAAAAATCAAGGCAGATGCCGACCGGCAACGCGAAGTGATCGTCGCCGAGGCATACCGCGACGCGCAGAAGACCAAGGGCGAAGGGGATGCCAAGGCGTCTGCCATCTACGCCCAGTCATTCGGGCAAAACCCGGAGTTCTATAGTTTCTACCGCAGCCTGGAAGCCTACCGGCAGAGCTTCAAAAACAAGAGTGACATGCTCGTGGTCGACCCCAGCTCCGAGTTTTTCAAGTACATGAAGGGCAGCGGCAAGAGCGGGAAGTGATGCTGCAATGCTGCCCGCGCTAACTCTGGCATTTGCGCTGATGCTGATTCTTGAAGGCCTGTTGCCACTCTTCGCGCCGCGTCTGTGGCGCGAAGGTTTTCGCCGTGTCACCGAGCTTAGCGATGGTCAGTTGCGGTTTCTCGGTCTGACTTCTCTGCTGGTCGGTCTGCTATTGCTGGGCATATTTGCATAGGCATTCCATGCGCCGTTGGCTCCTTCCCGAAGCGATCGAAGACGTACTGCCGACCGAGGCTTGGCAGGTGGAAAGTTTGCGAAGGCGATTACTTGACGAACTGCGCCGTCATGGCTACGAATATGTCATACCGCCGCTGCTGGAATATGTCGAGTCGCTGTTGATCGGCAGCGGCCGTGACCTGGATCTGCGCACATTCAAGCTGGTCGATCAATTGTCCGGAAGGACCATGGGCATACGTGCCGACATCGCACCGCAAGTCGCACGTATCGATGCGCATTTGCTGAACCGCAAGGGAGTTACCCGGCTGTGTTATTGCGGCAGCGTCCTGCATACCTTGCCGGCGGGATTGACGGCAACCCGTCAGCCCATGCAGATTGGTGCGGAGTTGTATGGTCATGGCGGTAGCGAGGCCGATGCTGAAATGCTGCGACTGCTGGCGCTTGTTTTGCAGCTTTCCGGCGTCGTTGCGACCCGCATCGACATCGGTCACGTGGGCGTGTTTCGTGCGCTGGCTGGACATGCCGGGGTGGACGCCGACCAGGCGCAGGATCTGTTCGGAGCGCTCCAATCGAAAGATCAGCCTTCCTTGCGCGAACTGGTTGCCGGACTTGCTGAACCATATCGCTCGGCCTTGCTGCTGCTGCCTGACTGTTACGGCGGCATGGAGGCCTTGGAAAATGCCACTATGCGGTTACCGCGTCTGCCGGAAATCATCCAGGCCATCGCCGAATTGCGGGCCGTGGCGGGAGCAGTGACGGATTTGCCAGTGAGCTTTGATCTGGCCGATTTGCGCGGCTTGCATTACCACAGCGGTCTGGTCTTTGCTGCCTATTGTGCCGATTATCCCGGTGCGATTGCCCTGGGTGGCCGTTACGACAAGGTTGGCAAGGCCTTTGGCCGGAGCCGTGCAGCAACTGGGTTCAGCCTTGACCTGCGCGAGTTGGCCCGCTTGGCGGTCTATCCGAAAGACAACCAAGCAATTTTGGCGCCCTGCCTAAAGGTTGGTGAAGATGGAGCGAGCTTGCGTGCGATGATCGACGAGTTGCGGGCGAAAGGCGAAATCGTTATCGAGGAACTGCCCGATCATGATGCTGCTGAATGGGTTGAGGCCGGTTGCGACCGTTATCTGGTTCACCGCAACGGCCGGTGGGAAATAGACACTTTTTAGAAGGCGTAAGCACATGGCAAAGAATGTGGTGGTGATTGGTACCCAATGGGGAGATGAAGGCAAGGGCAAGGTTGTCGATTGGCTGACGGATCATTCTCAAGGAGTGGTGCGCTTCCAGGGGGGCCATAATGCGGGACATACCCTGGTCATCAATGGCAAGAAAACCGTGCTGCACCTTGTTCCCTCCGGCATCCTGCGCGAGGGAGTGACTTGCTACATCGGCAACGGTGTGGTGCTATCCCCTGACGCGCTGATCAAGGAACTTGATGAACTCAGGGAGGCCGGAGTCGAGGCGGAAAACCGCCTGAAGATTTCGGAGGCGTGCCCGCTGATATTGCCCTATCACCAGGCCATCGATGTGGCGCGCGAGTCGGCCAAGGGCGAGAACAAGATCGGAACAACCGGCCGCGGTATCGGCCCCTGCTATGAAGACAAGGTGGCGCGGCGCGCCTTGCGGTTGCAGGATTTGACCCGGCCCAAGCGTTTTGCGGAAAAACTGGCCGAGTTGCTCGATTACCATAACTTCATGCTGCATGATTATTATCATGCCCCGATCGTGGACTTCCAGCAGGTTCTGGATTCCGCCCTCGCGATGGCTCCGCGGCTGGAGAAAATGGTGGCCGATGTACCGCGTGCGCTCTATGACGCCCACAAAGGCGGAGCCAACTTGCTGTTCGAGGGAGCCCAGGGCACTCTGCTTGATATCGACCACGGTACTTATCCGTTCGTCACCTCAAGCAATTGCGTCGCAGGTGCGGCGTGTGCCGGCGCAGGGCTGGGTCCAGGCATGCTGCATTACATCCTTGGCATCACCAAGGCTTACACCACACGGGTTGGTGGTGGTCCGTTCCCGACGGAACTATATGATGCCGTCGACAAACTGGATCCAATTGGCAAGCATCTTTCCACCAAAGGCCACGAATTCGGTGCCACCACCGGGCGGGCAAGACGTTGCGGTTGGTTCGATGCGGCGGCTCTGAAGCGCTCGATTCAGATCAACGGCGTCTCGGGCTTGTGTGTCACCAAGCTGGATGTACTGGATGGCGTGGAAGAACTTAAGCTTTGCATCGGCTACAAACTGGAAGGCGTGTTCACGGATATCCTTCCGGTAGGCGCCGAAGAGCTGGCGCGCTGCGAACCGGTTTACCAGTCCCTGCCCGGTTGGACTCAAAGCACGGTTGGTGTGAAGACTTTTGATGGACTGCCCGCGACAGCCAGAGCTTATTTGAAGCGCATCGAGGAAGTGTGCGAAGTACCGGTCGACATGATTTCGACGGGGCCGGATCGAGAGGAAACCATCGTTCTGCGCCATCCGTTCAAATAAGCATGGCCTGGCGTTAACGTAGCGTTACCGCACCGATTCTGTTTTATCCGCGCAAGGAAAGCGGCACGATGACGGATTCGAAAAACATTCCGGTTGGTTTCGTCGGTCTGGGCATCATGGGACAGAGCATGGCGGGGCATATCCTCAAGGCTGGCCATGCCCTACATGTCTTCAATCGCACCCGGCCGCGTGCGGAGGCAATTGTGGCGCGAGGCGCCGTCTGGCATGACAGCGTCGGCGCAATGGCTGCGGCCAGTGATCTTGTCATCAGCATGGTAGGCTATCCCGCCGATGTGGAAGAAATCTATTTCGCCGCCGGCGGAATCATCGAGTCCGCGCGCCCGGGTACCGTGCTGGTCGATATGACCACGTCGAGTCCCGATCTGGCAAAAAAAATCGCGGCAACTGCGCAACAACGTGGACTGATGGCACTTGATGCGCCTGTCTCCGGTGGCGATATCGGTGCGCGCGAAGCAAAGCTCTCCATTATGGTTGGCGGCGATGCGGCAGTCTTTGAGAAGGCCAAGCCGATCCTGAAGCTCATGGGTAGCAATGTCGTGTTACAGGGCGGATCGGGTGCCGGACAGCACTCCAAGATGTGCAATCAGATCGTCATTGCCGCCACCATGCTTGGCGTCTGCGAGGGTCTTGCTTATGCCAAGCGTTCTGGACTGAATCCGCAAACAGTATTGCAATCGATAGGCGCCGGTGCCGCAGGCAGCGTTGCGCTGAACGTTCTTGGGCCGCGTATTCTGAAAAATGATTTTGCCCCGGGATTCTTCATTGAGCATTTCGTCAAGGACATGGGTATTGCTCTAAGTGAGGCCCGGCGTATGGATCTCGATCTGCCCGGATTGGCACTGGCCCTGCAGATCTATGAACAACTGGTGGAGTTGGGTTACGCACGCAACGGTACTCAAGCGCTTTTCAAGCACTATGAGCGCTAGGCCAATAATGTTGGCCAAGTCATTATGGGGCAGATTATGAGTAAATCTCTGAATGGTTTCCACTGTGCCGTGAGCACACAGTTCATTGGCGTTTTATGGGCAGTTATCTGCTGCATCGGCATGAGCGCATCGGTTGGAGCGGTCGAGGCAAAGGCTGCCAATTCCGATTCGGGCAAGCGCTTCGCCACCGTATGGCGGATTCGCGGCGACATCAATGCGGTGGGAGGCGCTGTCGGGAGTAACAGAAAATTGCGTGAAGGTGATCCGGTTTTTATTGGCGAGCGTTTGAGCGCAGCACCTGCGGCGGAGGCCGTGCTGAAGACCGAAGATGCCGGTATGGTCGCGATTCGACCGGGTGCCGAATTTGTTGCGGAGCGCTTTGCTGCACAGGGCGATGCATCCGACAGTTTTACCATGCGTTTGATTACGGGTTCGTTGCGCGTCATTACCGGCTGGATAGGTCGCACCAATCAAGCTGGAAATCGCATCGTGACCCCTACGGCGACCATCGGTATCCGTGGCACCGACCATGAACCCTACGTGTTGGCGCGAGATCTGGCGGGGCCCAAGAGCTATCGTGCCGGAACCTATGACAAGGTGAATCGCGGTACAACCATGCTTGAGGCGGCGGGACAGTCGCTGGATATCGATGCGGGCAAGGTCGGTTTTGCGAGAGCCGCCAGTGGCAAGAAAGAACGTGCGCTCATGACTCTGCTCCTGCCCGTGTTGCTGGAGAAGGTGCCGGATTTCTATGTGCCGGGTGAATTCGATGCCGAGCTCGACAGCTATTCTCAGAATGCCGATGAGGTCATCAAGCAGCAGTTGGCGTTAAAGCGCAAGGGAACTGCGCCAACCCGTGCCAAGGCATGTGTTCCGGCGACGATCGGCAAGACATGGCTGGCTCAACTGGACAATGCAATAGTCCGGCGCGATGCGTCTGGCATACTTGAGATGTTCGCTCCCGAAGTGGCAATTCGCGCCATCGTGATCAGGAAGGATGGCAGCACGGCGACAATCGAACTGGGGCGCGACGAGTTTTCGCAAAGCACCTTGAGTGCGGTGAATTCTCTTAAGGACTATAAGCACCGCCGTATATCGGTCGAAGCGAAGGCAGCCGATTCCGAAGCCGGAAAATCCTGTGAGCAACTGGCCGTCAAGTCGGTGGTGATTGAACAGGGCGTGCAGGCAGGCAAGCGCTTCCGATTTGAATCTCAGGAAGATTATCTGCTCGAATTGCGCGACCAGAAATGGCTCGCCATCAAGGCCGAAACGACCCAGCGCTGAAAGCTATGGTGCTGCTGGCAGAGCGATCTTCTGATCGGTGCTGAATTGGTAGTCGCGGAACACATGCTCTGCCGTGAGGATCTGGTATGAACCGTCGGGCAGACGTCGCGTCGTGTCTTTGAGCCGATAGGTATAGTGCCCGCAGGTCCAGCAATCAAAATTGCGCATGTGGGTACACAGGCAGGTTTTGTCCATCACCTTCACGCGTTTTGCGTTTGGATGGGCGAGCACCTCGCGATTGTATGCCGTGGCGTAAGCGCAATTTCCCGATCCGTCGAGCAGGTAGCCAAGCGCTTCGCAATTGGGGTGAGTTCCCGCGCCGATGGCCGGACTGCTCTTGAGCATGCGCATCGGATATCCGGTAGGAGAGATGGTATTGACTTCGATCTCATCCTCGCTGGCCTTGAAGTATTCCTGTTGAACATTCCCGGGCAAGCCGCACTCCTTGACGACAGTGAAGCGAGTCGCGACTTGCACGGCAGCGGCCCCATTTTCAAGAAAGGACACGGCGTCGCTTCCGGTGAAAATGCCGCCGGCTGGGATCAGCGGAATGTCGAGCTTTTCGGCAATCAGGTGCTGCCGGACTTCAGTCGTGATCGTTTGCAGGTCGTAGTCCTTCCAGTCCATGCCAAAACCGAGGTGCCCGCCGGCCAACGGTCCTTCCACGACGACAAAATCAGGCAGGCGGTTGAGTCTCGCATTTTTGCGCAGAAAGAGTTGCAGCGCGCGCAGTGATGAAACAATGATCCCCAGTTTGGCATCGCGAAAGCGCGGATGATCTTCGATCAGTGCAAACGAACCAAGATGCAGTCCCGCGGATAGCGTGATGCCATCTATGCCTGCATCCAAAGCCGCTTTGAGACGCACGCGCAAAGTCTCGCGCGGTGCGTTCATGGTGAGCTTTTCCATGCAGTTGACGAAGATCAGTCCTTCGCCGCGTTTCGCTTCCATCGTGCGGCCGACATGGTTTTGGGTTGCTTCCGCAAGCCGTCCCAGATCGAACTGAACCGAGGATTTGTCGGTATTGGCGATATTGAGTTTGTAAAGCTTCAGTTTTTCCTTGACGAAATGCGTATGGAAGCGCCGGTCTGAAACCGATGGCACCATGGCGTCAGAGATATGTCCAATTCCTCCCAATCGGGCGGCTTCAATGGCCAATTCGGCCGTTGAAATATCCACGCCCATTCCGCCAATGATGATCGGCACCAGTTGCTTTTTGCCGAATTGCAGGCGGAAATTATCCACATAATTCATTGCTATCCTTTGATCGAGAGTGCCATGCGCGCCCTGTATTTGCTAATGATATCAAAATCGACTGCTTCGATTCCGATTAACGACATCGGAATATGCCGATCAGGGCACGTCGTTGTGACAAGTATTACCCTTTGCCGCGTAGGCTTACTCACTGTTCCGGTTCGGTATTCCCGACCGTATGCTCATGCAGCATCAGGCTGCGAGTCTTCGGGGTCTCCAAACTGATGCGACCCAGAGCGCCGCCGCGATAATCGGTCAGAAGTACTTGCGCCGCCTTCTCCAAGTCCAGTTCGCCATTGCGACCTTTCAACAGACAGCCACGCTGCCGCGCAACCGTTTCCAGGACATCGTGACCATCCGCGATAACCGGTAGTGCGCCGTAGCGGTTCGATAGCATAGCGGGATAGCGTGCAAGGAGCAGGTTGGCGAGAAATATCGCGACTTCTTCGGCAAGAATTGCATTGCGGCCGATGGCATTACTTGATGCGAGCATCATGCCGTCGCTGGGATGGTCGATTTTGGGCCAGAGCAGCCCGGGTGTATCGACGAGCGTCAGACATGGACCATGATCAAAGCGCTGCTGAACTTTGGTAATGGCCGGTTCGTCGCCCACGGCGGCGATCCGGCGTTTGACCAGGGTGTTCAGCAAGGTCGATTTGCCCACATTGGGAATGCCCATGATCATGAGGCGCAAAGGTTTCAGCGTGTCATTGCGATGGGGGGCGAGTGCCTGGCAGAGTTTTGGCAGTTTTGCCACCTCAGCGGACTTCTTGCAGGAGACCGCCACCGCCTTGATTCCGGGTTGCCGGTTATAGTAGTCGAGCCACTCTTTCGTGACTGCCGGGTCGGCCAGGTCGGCTTTGTTGAGCAATTTCAGGCAAGGGCGTTGGCGTTGCAGGCGCAACTCCCGGATCATCGGATTGCTGCTGGCTTCGGGAAGGCGGGCATCGACGACTTCCAGTAAGACATCCGTGGTTGCCATGGTCTCCGCGGCTTTTTTGCGGGCCAGTGTCATGTGTCCGGGATACCATTGAATTGACATGGGGCAGGTGCTCTGCAGCGTGTTCCGAATCGGCTTGTGCGGGGATTGATGAACCAAACCGCGCATCATAGCAAGCGCAGGCCAACTGGGCTATTGTCGATGACTTAAAAAACGCCAACTTGCTTTCGACACTTGCTTTCGTCCGCCTTGTACCTCTCGGATACTGGGGCTATATTCGATAGGTGCATCGGCATATTCCTTCAACTTGGATAAAAACTGAAATGCGTGCAATGATCCTTGATCGACCCGGATCGCCTCTTCGTTTGGTCGATATGCCAATACCTGCGGTTGGAATCGGTAACCTTCTGATCAAGGTGGAGGTCTGCGGTGTTTGTCGCACAGACTTGCATTTGGTCGATGGCGAATTGACCTCGCCTGTGTTGCCGGTTATCCCCGGACACGAGATCGTCGGCCGGATAGTGGCGATTGGGAGCGGTGTCGAAGGCCTGTCCGTCGGTCAGCGCGTTGGCGTTCCCTGGCTGGGATGGACGTGCGGCAAGTGTCGTTTCTGTAGCGGGGGTCGCGAGAATCTTTGCGATGAGGCGCGCTTTACCGGTTATCAGATTCATGGCGGCTATGCGGAATATACGCTGGCCGATGCACGCTACTGCTTCCCGCTCCATGCCGGCGATGCCGTTCAATTGGCGCCGCTGCTGTGTGCCGGAATGATTGGATACCGTGCGCTACGTCTCGCAGGCAATGGACGTCGAATAGGCATTTACGGATTTGGTGCCGCAGCCCA
>Ga0172368_10001743_pt1 | contig 28999 bp, 29 predicted proteins | sample Lak11m_FD_114540 | JGI IMG/M metagenome (GOLD analysis project Ga0172368, IMG submission 114540) | Freshwater microbial communities from Kabuno Bay, South-Kivu, Congo - kab_022012_11m | ecosystem: Environmental > Aquatic > Freshwater > Lake | place: Democratic Republic of the Congo: South-Kivu...
GACCAAACCGGCTGAAACAGCCCTGTTTTCGACTTCTTTATCGTAGCTTTTTACCGGCTTGTACGCCCGGCGCACTATCCCTGCGCCTTGTGGCTTAACCTGAAGAATCTAAACTATAGATAAATTAAATAAACTTTGACTAAACGATGGCAATTTTATAGAGTTCAGCAATATGAATTAAGGCTTCAAAACAAGGCAAAGGGAAAAGAAGGGGATAACAGCAAATGGCCAATGGCATGACACCGGAGCAGAGGGCACGGCAGAATATAGCTGCCATGCTGATTTCTGCAGGCTGGGTCATTCAGGATGTAAAACAATTAAACCTAAGCGCCAATATTGGTGTTGCGGTTCGGGAATATCCTACCGACAGCGGCCCCGCAGACTATATCCTGTTTGTAGATAAAGAGCCGGCAGGCGTCATAGAAGCAAAACAAGAAGCCGATGGCTACAAACTTACTACCGTTGCAGAGCAGACCGGGAAATATGCCACCAGTAAGTTAACACGGGGATAGGGTCAGGTCTTGAATTATCACCTTTAGTCATTTTTGTTAAAATAACAACCAGTAACAGTGGTGTCGGGATATTAAGTATATGGGGAGTGACAAAATCTTCAATGCCGTAAATTTGCTTGATGAAAAAATCAACTGCACAATTACCCCTCCAAGACACAAAAAAAGCACCTATCGGTGATGATAAGTGCTCAGATTTCCTTGGTGGGCTATCGGGGACTCGAACCCCAAACCTGCTTCTAAAAATGGGGATGGGGGTATTTTGTTTGCCCCACATGCTATTTGACACTCTGAATCAGTCCAATATCTTTTCTCAGCCAGTCATTCACTATTTTTTCAACGTCATGTCCTTTTTTGCGCGAAATTTTTTTCATGAATTCGGCCACATCAGGGGCAAGATAGATGGGCAAATTTATTTTTGCATCCTGATGATAAAATTTACCTCGGATGCCTTTTGAAAAGTCATATTCTTTGAGCATGTCTTTGTTATTCATACTGACGCCTTTCTCTTTTTGTTGCTTTACGGGCAGAGATAATGCGAATAGTGCATGCTTTAATGTCAATCTTTTTAAAGGTATGCACGACGACGAGAATCGCTCCGTTATTATCTTTGCCCAGAGTTACCCAACGCTCTTCATCATAGCTGTGTTCTTCATCAAACAGAGAGATTGCAAAGGGATCAAGGAAAACATTTGCAGCCCTCTGAAAGCTCACCTTGTGTTTTCTAATATTGCTTTTTGCCTTTTCAAGGTCCCATTCAAAATTATAATTCAATCATAGCTCCATTGTTTTTATATTAATGGAGACGATGCTCCACACCTATTATGCTTTAGCTTCCTCTGCCCGCTGGAAGCGGTGCAGCGCCAACGCCTGTTGTTCTTTTGTTATAACCATATCCCCTCATGTTTTACTGCCTGTCCGAAAGGTGATGCCTGAATAGCGGGATTTCCCCATGTGGCGGTATCATAGCGTATGGTCGATATAAGAACATTATGTTTTATGTTTTGCTCCGCTGCCAGCTCTGAGATAGCCTTCTTTATTTGAATAGATATTTTATCAAGTACAATTAAAATATCTATATCGGAGAAGCCTTCAGATTGCCCTCGTGCTTTTGAACCAAACAAAATAATCTCTTGAATGCTCGGCCCAAACAATGCTCTCAAGCGTTTGACGAACTCAAGAACAGCATCTCTCTCGTCAAGGGTTAGCCGGGATAGACTTGACAAATTATTTTGCTGTTGATGTTCCATAAGACACCCTGTTGTATATCAAGACCTGTCAATGCTCAGTAAGGTATAGAGAGATTAAAACAGCGGCAGGAACGGTATGGCAAATTACATGGAGACGGTCTTGCAAATCTCCAATATTTTTTCAACATGCAGGAAGAAAAGTATTGGGGTTGGTGGGCCATCGGGGACTCGAACCCCAAACCTACTGATTAAGAGTCAGTTGCTCTGCCAGTTGAGCTAATGGCCCGCTCATTTTTTAGTAGCTTACTTAATTAACACACATCAGCTCTTTTATCAATGATTTTTATATGCCGGCGATGCGCGGTTCCGCGTAGCAGTAAAGACAGCCGTGCGGGCATTTCAGCGAATACCACCCGATATCAATGCTCTCGGTGCAGCCGCACGCCGCGCGCTGGCCTTTTGCTTTTTTCGTTGAACACATAAGGCCCTGCGGATGAAGCCTGGTCAGCAGCGCGCCGTCAATACAGCGCGAGCGCGCGAAACCATCCATCGAGCAGTAAAACAATTTCATGCCCAAATTGCCGCCAACTTCCTCCAATTCTTTCGCCTGCGCTGCCTGCTCTTCAGGGGCATGCGTCCGCAGCACAAACCCCTTGTTCTGCAAGCGCCGGACAACTTTTTTATACGCAGCGGCCCAGCTTGTCCTGCACACGGCGATGCCATGCCCTGCTATTTTTTCCGCCATGACCGGGAACAGGGAATAATTCTCAATCTGTCCATTACCATCTTCTGCAGTGATGATGGGATCAAAACGCCATGAAATCCGCTCCGGCCCCTTGACCAGCTTCACCAGTTCCGGGACCATCTCCGCAACCCGCTCCCAGGCTTGAATTCCCGGCTCCAGAGCACTCCTCCCCAGACCGGTTATGGTAAGCTGGACATAAATCTGCGCATACTGCGACAGCGTCTGTCTCAGCGCCTGGTGAAAAATCATGTTAGCCGGATTCTTGGTCCAGATGACGATGGTGTGCACCTTTTCTGGCGGATATTCCTGCAGCTTTTCAATCAGGTAATCGGGGTAACAGCCGGCAAGGTCGGTCCTGCGGCTCGCAGATATGACAACCGGAAGTTCGTGATTCATTATTAGCCACGAATAACACAAATTAACACAAAAAATAGAGTTCACCGCTGAGCACGCGGAGAACGCAGAGAAAATATATTCAATAGTACTCCTCCAAGGATTGCCGCGTCGTTCCCGCTTAAGATGGATCTCCTCCTAAGAAACTTCTTTCTTTTATGAGTACTGTAAGCTGAGACTGCCGCGTCCGCCACCGCGGACTCGCAGTGACGTTCTTCCGCGGTCATTGCGAGGGCGACAACGTTGCCCGAAGCAATCTTTTCTCTTGATCGTTTAAGAAACGCGTTTCTTTCATTGAACAACCCCGAAGCGCAGCGCCGGGGTCAGATGCTCGCAATGACCTTCAATTCGGCTCCAAGCCTTTCGGCAACGAGCTCCCTTCGGGTCTGAGCCTCAGGGTAGAAGACAAGGCCGAGTTGATCATGGCCGAGGGGCGCTCTCTCGGTAATACGTGTTTATTCGTGCAATTCGTGGCTAACTGTTTTTTCTGTAGGTTGCTTTATATATCACCCTGCCCTGGATCAGATATTTCCGTTCATAGGATGTTGCCGCTTGATCAGGCCCTGCCTGATGCGGGGCGATTTCCTGACGCGACACCTGCTCAAGTCCCCTGTTGGCATCCGCTGCCTGCAGCATCTCGGCAAAATAGTCCTGAAAATCGGTTGCCATGAAAAGCTGCCCGCCGGGAACCAGGGCGCAGCGCAAGGTCTCAACAAATCCGCTGTTAATAAGCCGCCGTTTCCAATGCCGCTTTTTCGGCCAGGGGTCCGGGAAATAGATGTGAACTGCTGCGACTGAATTTTCCGGCACAAACTTCTTCAGGATAAAGCCGGCTTCCCCTTGTATGATCCTGATATTCTGTGCCGCGCTCTTCTGCACGCGCTCTTTGAGCATGCGGAAAAATCGTGCAGACAGCTCTATGCCCAGATAATTCAAGTCAGGGTTCTCGCGTGCGCTTTTTATAAGAAACATCCCCCGGCCGCAGCCGATTTCAATCTCAGGCGGTTTCTGGGTGCTAAAAACAAGCGGCCAGTCAAACAGCGTTTCCCATTGGCTGAGTTTAATTTCGCAGTCAGGCGCGCCTTCCCCGCTTATCAGTTCAATCCGTTCAGTTTCAGGTTCAACGTGCATACGTCACATGCAGCCTTTCTTTCAAATTACCGGTACCGGCACTGCAAAGAATGCCGGGAATTGCAATTGCTTTTCACCTGTTTTTTATGTATAAACAATATTCAAAAATAATTCCATGTCTTATAGCACCTATCTCAAAAAGAGAACTTACCATAACACGACAGAAAGGAAACGAACAAGATGAACTACGATGTAAAAGACATTAAAATGGCGGATAAGGGGAAGCTGCGGGTAGAGTGGGCAAATAAGAGCATGCCGGTTCTGAACCAGATCAGGGATCGCTTTGCGAAAGAGAAGCCGCTGAAGGGCGTGCGGCTGGCAGCCTGCCTGCACGTGACCACCGAGACCGCAAGCCTGGCAACCACTCTGAAGGCAGGGGGAGCCAGGGTGATTGTGTGCGCGTCAAACCCCCTCTCCACCCAGGATGACGTGTCTGCATATCTGGCTAAACATGAGGGCATTGAAGTATATGCCATCAAGGGTGAGGATACCAAGACTTATTATAAACATATCAACGTGGTGCTTGATGCCAAACCGCAGATAACCATGGATGACGGGGCTGACCTGGTATCAACCCTGCACAGCACCCGGAAAGAGCTCCTGCCCCATGTGATCGGCGGCACCGAGGAGACCACGACCGGGGTCATCCGGCTGCGCAGCATGGCGGAAAAGAATGTTTTAAAGTTCCCCATTATTGCCGTAAATGATGCCAACACCAAGCATCTGTTTGACAACCGCTACGGCACCGGGCAGAGCACCCTCGACGGCATCATCCGGGCGACGAACCGGCTCCTGGCAGGAAGCGTCTTCGTGGTGTGCGGCTACGGCTGGTGCGGGCGCGGCGTGGCCATGCGGGCCGGCGGTGAAGGGGCAAGTGTCATCGTGACCGAGGTTGACCCCCTGCGGGCTCTCGAGGCAGCCATGGACGGGTTCCGGGTAATGCCGATAGCGCAGGCGGCAAAGATCGGGGATTTCTTCTGCACGCTGACGGGCGACATAAACGTCATCCGGAGGGAGCATTTCCTTGAGATGAAGGACGGGGCGATTGTCTGTAACTCCGGCCATTTCAACGTGGAACTTGACCTTGCGGGCCTGGCAAAGCAGACCAAGGCCCGGCGGCAGATTCGTGAATATGTTGAAGAGTTCACCATGAAAAACGGCAAGCGCGTCTATGTGCTGGGTGAAGGACGGCTCATAAACCTTGCGGCAGCCGAAGGCCATCCCTCAAGCGTCATGGACATGAGCTTTGCCAACCAGGCGCTGTCTGCGGAGTACATGGTGAAAAATGCAAAAACCCTGAAGGTGGGTGTTTACAAGGTGCCGGATAATATTGACGCCATGATCGCCAAGCTGAAGCTTGCGAGCATGGGCATCAAGATAGATAAGCTCACCCCGGAACAGAAGCATTACCTGTCCTCCTGGGAAGCGGGAACATAACAAGCTGTCAGCGGACAGCTTTCAGCTCTAATCCAATAATTCTGCTGATCGCTGACGGCTGATGGCTGAATGCTAAAAGGATCTCCCTATGCCCCTGGACGTTTACGCCTTTGGCAGTGCGCTGGTGGATATTCAAATAAATATTGATGATTCCCTGCTCGCAGAGCTTGAGCTGCAAAAGGGAAACATGTACCTGACTGACCGCACCCGCCAGGAAGACGTGCTGAAAAAACTTCTCGGAGAGGGCCTTGCCAACCTCGACGCACTGGGTGATAAGGCAAACCTCGCCGCAGGCGGCAGCGCCGCCAATACGGTTTACGGCATCGCCCAGCTGGGCGGCAGGGCCGGCCTGTGCGGAAAAGTGGCCGCTGACCCATTAGGAAACTTTTACAGCAGGGACATGCAAAAAGGCGGGGTGCTGTTCAACGCGCGGATGGTTGAAGGCATGACCGGCACCTGTATCGTATTAATCTCTGATGACGCGCAGCGCACCATGCTCACCTGCCTTGCCGTATCAAGCGAGATTACCTACGACGACCTGCATGAGCAGTCCCTGCAGGAAAGCGCCTATATCTATATCGAGGGCTACCTGTTCGATAGCGCGGTGGCAACCAGAACCCTGTTTCGTGCAATTGACACGGCCAAGAAACATAATGTCAGGGTGGCGCTCTCAGCCTCTGACTCGTTCTGCATCGACCGGCACAAAAACCACTTTATCCAGCTCATAAAAAACGATGTGGACCTGCTGTTTGCAAACAGCGATGAAGCGCAGGCCCTGACCGATACCGGCTCTCTTGATGAGGCGCTGAAGGTCCTCTCCGGTTGGTGCCGGCAGAGCGCAATTACCGACGGAAGCCGAGGCTCGATTTTGTCCTTTGACAGCACCGTGTTAAAAATCGCCCCCTACCCGGTCATTGCTGTCGACACCACCGGCGCGGGTGATTCCTACGCCGCAGGTATTCTGTACGGACTGACCAACGGCTATTCGCTTGAGGCAAGCGGAACAATTGCGAGCTTTTTTTCTTCCCGGGTGGTGTTTCAATTGGGGCCGCGCTATAGCGGGGATATAAAAGAGGATTTAAAAGAGATCGAGCTTTAACGAGTAACGAGTGCCGTGTAAAAAAGTTGTTCGTTACTCCTTGCCCGTTTCTTTTATTTGTCGCCTTGTTACTCAGATACCTTATATTCCCTCTTGTGCTTTTCCGTATCCGTTCGGTGCGCTGCAAGGTCGACTGCTACTGCGTCAATCTTTTCTGACAATCTCTGCTCGACGTTGTTAATTTTTTTATCCAGTCTGGCTTCTACACCATCAATTTTTTTGTTTAAACCAGCATTGACATCATCAATTTTTTTGTTTAAACCAGCATTGACACCATCAATTTTATTGTTTAAACCGGTATTGACACCATCAATTTTATTGTTTAAACCGGTATTGACACCATCAATTTTGTTGTGCAACTCCTGCGTTTTATCATCAAGCTTCTTATTCAGTGCCTTAAACTGTAAATTTGTCAGCTCAAATTTTTCTCTGACTTCATTTGCATTATCGTCAATCTTTTTACTTAGAACTGCATGCCCCTCCAGCATCAGTTCAAACTTGTTATTCATGTCTTCCAGAAGAATTACCAGATGATCTTTTTCCATTTTTTTTGCTGTGATAATAGAAAGGATAGTGTGAACTGTTAAAAATCGTATATCAAATCAAAAACCAACTGTAAAGAACAATTCCCTCGTGCCCAATGGAAGGTCAGCCAATTAAAGCTTCACTGATAAAGCTGAGATTGCCGCGTCCGCTGCGGCGGACTCGCAATGACGGATAGGGCAAAGGGGCATGCTTTATAAAATGCTGAACGATTTTCAGTGATGAGTGAATATTATAATTCTCCCCTCCTATATACTATCTTACTTCCTCTGCTTCAAATCTGATCATAGGAACAGAAATTTTTGGTGCTTTCGCTATCCGTTTAGAATTTACGATTAATTTTGCAATACATTGCCCGATATCTGCCCTTACCACCTTTTCTCCGCATTGGGGGCAAACACCGGCAGGTATGCCGTCTATGACGATGAGCTTATTTCTAATCCAGAAATCTTGCGTGATGTATTGCTCCCGCATCGGGGTATCACACATCTCGCATTCCCCATAATCATAGAGTGTTGCTTTTTTCTTCATGATAATGACTCTACCGCATAAGTTGTTATCAATAATAGTTTCCCGGTACCTTTAATCCTACAAATTACCGCTATTTCTCTTCCATCGGTCGCTGCGCCGACTACCTCGTAACGTGTTCCTCTCGGGTCTCTGGTAAATTTGCGCCTTATTCGTCCGTTGGCAATCACCATTTCTATATCTTCAAAAGTAAGATTATCTTCAGCCATTTCCTCGAAGAAATGGGGGATAGTAACCTCATACTCTTGTCTTGTTATCTTTTCTCTAATGGTATGTATGATTGCCAAGTACTATTCCCTATAATAAACTTATAACCGGCTGCCAATAATAAGCAAGCTAATATTTTTTCATATCCTGAGCAATATCTTCAAGCCCGAGTTCGGATAAGCGCTCCGGCTTAGGGATGCCGGTCAACTCGTCCCAGCCGCGCAGCCGGTAGTAATCTTCAAGCATCGCGGCAAATTTTCCCCGGTCAAGATATGAGCCGTTAAACGCGCCGCCAGAGGTCTTTTCTTCGGCCCATTTCCCTTTTAGAAAATCATCTTCTTTGCGTATTCCCTCGCGCACCAGGAAGCAGCGCTCAACAGCATAGATGCGCTCCGCGATGGTTCGCATCTCGTGCTCGTCAGCCTCTACACCGGTGACCGCGGAATAGATTTCAGCCATATCGCTTATGTTGATGCCATGGCCGTTGTGGGAGGTGTTAAACTTACAGATCTGGAGCGCGTCCGCCAGGGTGTAGATATCCTGAAAATATATGGTTGAGGAGGCCTTGTCATAGGAGCCGTGCTCAAGCACGCTCGCCGTGCCGAAGCGGGCCACTGCCTCCTCCGCGCTCATGATGGCCTTGCCGCCCAGCGGGATTTCTACCATGTTGCTGCCTCGCAGATGGTCGCAGCCCCTGGTAGCGGTCGCAAAGGTGAGGGCGGTGCCCTTCAGCCCGCGGATGTCAACGCCGCCCAGCACCATACCCTTAGCGTGGCTGATGGTTTTCTCCGCGCCCCTGCCGATTTTCTGCGCCGCACTCACCGCGCCGTCAGCAAGCACGGTGCCAAAGCCCTCGCGCCGGGCAATGCGCGGAATCATGGCGATCATGGACTCATAGTTGCCCCAGTCAAACGAGAGGTCGCCGGTCTCCTCCCGCGAGATGATTCCCTGCTCGTACCACTCCATCACATAGGACATGAGGCAGCCGAAGTCGAGCACGTCGATCCCGTACTGGTTGCACAGGGAATAGATTTTAAAAAGCGACGGCGCATAAGAATTGCCGCAGGTCGGGCCGTTATATGACGTGCAGCCCTCGGGGATTTTGGTCCCTTTCAGCCCGGCATAGGGGCCATCTTTTACTTCCCAGCTTTTCATGCAGCCGACCCGGCAGGAGAAACAGCTGCTGGATTTCGTGTAATAATCCCGCGCCAGCGTCTCGCACGTCACTTTTTCCGCGTGCTCCCAGCCGCCGGCCTGTTTGAAATTTTTCCACGCCAGCAGCCCCGACTCATTTTCGATGGCCAGCGGCCCTGCCATGCCATAGGTTGAAAACATCTTAAAAAAGGGCGAACCTTTAATCTTCTTGTTTATCCTGCTGACCGCGGCGCGCAGCGCGCGCTCCCGGGCTATTGCGACCTTTTGCGCGCCTGCGCCGATAACGACCGCTTTCAGGTTCTTTGAACCCATGACCGCGCCCATGCCGGTCCTGCCGGCAACATTATAACCGTGCACCACACAGGCGGTCCTGACCATGTTCTCCCCGGCAGGGCCAATGCAGGCAATCTGGGGTTTTGCCGCACGGAACTGCTTCTTCAGCAGCGTCTCTGTTTCATCGCTTTTTTTCCCCCACAGGCCGGCTGCATCCTGTATCTCCGCTCCCCCGTCATGCACGTGGAGGAACACGGGGTGCTCTGCTTTTCCCGTTATAATAATATGGTCGAAGCTCGCGCGCTTCATCTGCCGGCTGAAAAAACCGCCGAAGTTGGCATCCCCGAGGATTCCGGTCAGCGGGGATTTTGCGCTCACCGTGCAGCGCGGGCTTGAGGGCGCGGACGTGCCGCTCAGCGGGCTTGTGCCGAAGATAAGGAGGTTCTGCGGGGACAGGGGGGCCGTCTGTGCTGCGACTTCATTATAGAGAATCCAGGAATTGATGCCACGGCCGCCGATAAAGTTATGGGCCAGCGTTTCATCCAAGGGCTCCCGCGTGATTGAGCCGCTTGAGAGATCAACCCGCAACACATAACCCATCCAGCCGTACATTATCTCTCCTTTTTTTTGCAGACATTTTAATAAGGGCTTTCACCCCTTACTAACCGAAGGAATTTTACCTCGCACAACCTGCGCTTGTCCATGTTTTTTATGCTTGTAATTATGATACAATAAGTTATCATTTTAATTATCATGAAGCCGCTCTATAAAGCACCGTTTAGAAAGTTTGTAAAAAAACAACCGAGGGCTTTTCAGCTGGTCATTGAAGATGAAGTGGAAAAAATATCCACAACACCTGCGCTGGGAACCACCAAGAAGGGAGATTTAGCACAATTTCAGGTGCACAAATTTTTACATAGGGGGCAAGAATATCTCATGGCGTATCGCTGGGAAGTCAATGTTTTAATTTTCTATATGATAGGTTCTCATGAAAATTTCTACCGTGATCTTAAGCGTTATGTAAAGGAGGTGAGATGAGCGTGATAACTGCAGAGAAGATTTATCAAGAGATTATAAGAATGCCTGTTCCAGAGAGGGAGCGCCTGTTTTCTATCATTGCACGGCATGGGTTTGAAAAGGATGTGTATCGTCACAAAGAGGTCTTTGATGATATACGAAAAACACCGTTTACTCTGCATGAGGCAGCTGAATATCTTGGGGTCGCAGAAATCACCCTGAGAAGATGGATCAAGGAGGGTAAATTAGCACATAAAAAGATAGGCAAAAATATTGCGTTTGATGCTGATGAGTTAAAGGCATTTAAAAAACATAAAAGGTCTTTTTCCAACACCAAATCTTAGCAAAGCCATAACAACCTACCTCCCGTGTATATACCGCTCGGCGTCAAGCGCTGCCATGCAGCCCATGCCCGCGGAAGTCACCGCCTGCTTGTACACCGGGTCAGTCACATCACCCGCGGCAAAAACACCGGGGATATTGGTGGCCGTGCCGTGCCTGGTGATAATATAACCCTTATCATCCATCTCCACCTGGTTCTTGAATACCGCGGTATTCGGCTTGTGGCCGATGGCGATAAAAATACCCTCCGCGTTTTTAACCTGCTTCTCGTTGGTTTTTACGTTCCTGATCAGCGCGCCGGTGACCGTGCCTTTCTCCGCATCCTGTATATCCTCAATCACCGAGTCCCAGAGGAAGTGAATGTTGCTGGCAGCACGTGCCCGCTGCTGCATGATCTTTGATCCGCGCAGCTCATTTCTGCGGTGCACCACGGTCACTGATGCGGCAAGATTACTCAGATAAATTGCTTCCTCCAAAGCCGAGTCACCGCCGCCCACCACCAAGACCTGCTTTTTTTTAAAAAAGAACCCGTCGCAGGTGGCGCAGGTTGAAACCCCCCGGCCCATGAGCTTCTTCTCCGCCGGCAGTCCCATCAGCTGGGCTGAAGCACCGGTTGCGATAATCAGGCACTCGGCCGTTAGTTTTTCTTCTTCAAGGGTAATCGAAAACGGTTTCTCAACAAGGTTCACCGCCGTAACCTGCCCGGACTTGAACTCAGTGCCGAACCGCGCTGCCTGCTGTTTCATGTCCGCCATGAGCTTTGGCCCGTCAACACCTTCCGGGGAACCCGGCCAGTTTTCAACAACGGTGGTGGTGGTGAGCTGACCGCCCGGCTCCACCCCTTCGATCACCAGGGGGTTAAGCTGGGCGCGCGACGCGTAGATTGCCGCGGTGAGTCCGGCAGGACCGGAGCCGATGATTATTAATCTGTGCATAATATATCTCTCAATAAGGGTTTTTCTTCAACGGATACTTTACGGTAACTGCTATGGGTAAAATGTCAAATATCAAAATCCAAATTCCAAATAAATGCTAAAATCCAAATAAAATATGATTCACTGAAGTTCTAAAATATATCATTCGGATTTTGTGCTTTGAGTTTGTTTTGGCATTTGGATTTTGAACTTTGGAATTAGTGTGTTACTGTTTCTTCTCCGATTCCGGCGCAAGCTGTTCTTTCAGCCGCTCGGAAAACTTTTCCGCGCCCCTGCCCGGAATGCGCAGCTTGCGGCTTCCCTCGGGGACATAATAGCCGCGCAGCTCAGGATTCAGATCGCGGATATTTTTAAACGTTGTCTGCGCCGCTTCTGCAATGACCCTGATATGCACGGGCTGAGGCAGGGTAACGGCCACCGCTTTTACATCGAGAGGCCGGTAGTACTCTGACTCCGGGAGCGTAAAACCGTACTGCGCGGGGTTTGAGAGAATGATCTTAATGGCAAAGATCCTGAAGAGATACTGTTCGGTTTCCTGGGGCAGGTCAAGGTCTACATAGTCCCTGACGCCCTGCTCTGCAAGCTCCCGCTCGACCCGTGCCTCCCCGCAGTTATACGCGGCCAGCGCGAGCGTCCATTTCCCGAACCGCTCGTTCAGTGCCGTCAGGTACTCAAGGGCTGCGCCCGTTGACTTCGGCAGACTGTAACGCTCATCCACACGGTCCTCGGTTATCAGGCCAAGGCGCCTTCCGGTATCCCTGATGAACTGCCAGAACCCGGCAGCGCCTTTCGGCGAGATGGCTTCGGGATAAAAATCGCTTTCCGCCACAACCACATATTTCAGGTCATCCGGCAGCTGCGACTGCCTGAGCTGTTCCTCCAGGAAGGGGAAATATCTCCTGCTGCGCTTCAGCCAGAGAATGACCTGCGCTTCCTTGCCGAGCGCCAGCAGCATCTCCCGGTCGAGCCGCTCCCACACATCGTCCCGCTCCAGGGGTACCCGCTCGTTGCAAAGGCTCAGGCTGCGGGGAGTGGAAAATTGCACAAGATAGGGTTTTTGTGCCGGCGTTTTTTCTTCCGCGGTGAACCCCTCCGCGGCCATAAGACAGAGAACTAACAGTATTGGTGCGAGCGTGCGTAGTGTTCTTTTCATACGTGAGATATCCCTTGTAAAAAAACATAACCTGCTGCGTTAGATAGAATCATTATGTATCATATACGCTTTGTTCTGACAAACCTTTCAGGCATTCGGTCGCGTTGCGCCCATTTTGCTTGATTTTATCGCAGAGCTCTGGTAGGTAATAGAAACTTTTAACGGTTTTATTCCAAAGATTCTTACATGGCTTAATCTGATAATTCTGCTCTCACATTTATTATCGTTAGGCTTCTGGTGAAAGCAGTTGCGGGCGGTGCGAGCAAAGGTTCCGGCAAAAACAAGCAGCATTTGTTGCGAGCACTTAGCCCGAACAAATGAACCAGAAGCCTAACAAGAAATTTCAAATATCTTTGGCTATGCTTTTGGTGAAAGCATTTACGGGCGGTGCGAGCAAAGTTTCCGGCAAAAATAAGCAGCATTAGTTACGAGCATTTAGCCCGAACAAATGAACCAGAAACCTGACAACAAATTTCAAATATCTTTGGCTATCATTTAACAAACAATTAATTGACAGGGAGGACTATGGCACGCTCAAAGAGAAAAAAAGTGATCAAAAGGCAAATAATTAACGTCAAGCACAAGAGACAAAAGGAAAAAGCAAAAGCAACTGCCGCGCAGGCAGGAAAAAAGAAAACGGTTGAATAGACAAACGAGTGCTGCCGGCAGCGGGACATAAAAACAACATGCCCTGCCACGGGGAACGCCCCGGCGATCAGGGCAGAATTTTTAGTTCTTCTTTGTAACGCAGTGCTCGGCAACGCCGATTTTTGCCGTTTCCGCAAAGGAGGAAGAAGGGTATTTTTCAAGAAACTCCTGATATGCCTTGCACGTCTGTTCCCTGTCGCCGAGCGCCGCGTAGCAGCGGGCACGGTTCAGCGGGGCCATCATGGTCATGGCCCCCTGCGCATCCTTATCCTGTTTTTCAAACCACTCAAGCGCCTTCTTATAGTCGCCCTTGCGCTCATATACAGCGCCGACACCCTCATAGGCAAGGGGCCGCAGATAGGTGTCTATTTCTCCCGTCTTTTTCAGAAAACTCTGATAGCAGGTGAGCGCATCATCATCTTTTCCCAGGCGGTAACTGCATGTCCCGGCATACAGGAGCGCCGCGTTCCCGGCCCCGGTATCAGGGTACTGCTGCGTTATCTTTTTAAACTCCTCGAGCGCCTGGCGGTAAGCGTCTTCCGCTATCGGCGCGGCTTCACCTTTTTTAGGCTGGCTGTCAGGGCTGTTGTAGCGGTCCAGAGCGGCAAAAAACAGTGTCTGCGCCTGCTCCTCAGCACGGGCCTGGCGGTATTGCCACAGGCCGATTCCCCCGGCGATGACCGCTATAATCAGGCCGACGGCAGCTACCACCCTGATATTTTCTTCGGCAAATGAGCGGACTTTCCGCCACAGCTGCAGCATCGCTCCCGGTTCGATCACTTCCATATCTTTGGGTAATTTTCGTCTTGGCATAGCTCGCTCCTGTTCCTGATGGTTATATGGGAAAAACTTAACCACAGAGCGCACAGAGAAAAATATACCTTTAAAGAAGACAGCAAACCGTCTGCTGCCTCCCTCTGTGTTCTCAGTTGTATTATTCTTTTTCCCCTTTTACTTTTTTCCCTACAATGTATCAGCGCCACACATTTTCCCGGAGTAGTGAAGCTCCCGGCAATTAATTATTTTCTTTAGATACCTGTCCCGTTATGTTTTCTTACATATATAAATCTGAGAATTTTGCTCTCACCTTTTGTATCGTTAGGCTTCTGGTGAAAGCAGTTGCGGGCGGTGCGAGCGAAGGCTCTGGCAAAAACAAGCAGCATTTGTTGCGAGCACTTAGCCCGAACAATTGAACCAGAAGCCTAACAACAAATTTCAAATAGCTTTGGCTATGTTTCAGGATGAAGCCGGTTCTCATCATTTGCTATGGAAAACACAGAGTATTTCTCGGTGATCTCTGTGTTTTGATATATGCTCTCGTTCCTGATGGTCATATGCATGCAACAGCGTCCGCACACCGAATTACTCTATTGTTATGAATGGTGCCACGGCCTGCAGCTTTTTCTCCCCGAGGCCGGGGATATATTTTAATTCTTCCATAGTTCGTATGTGCCGCTGCGCTGTCCGGCAGGCAATGATTGCCGCGGCTGTTTTACCGCCTATGCCGGGTATCAGCATCAGGTCCTCCGCTGTTGCCGCATTCAGAACGACCGGCATAAAAAAATTGAGCCGCGCTGCTGCATTCATGTCAGCCGCCTGGCAGTCCCGCACGCCCGCTCCGCCCGGCAGGAAGGTAATCCTGGCGCCGCTCCTGAGCGGCGCATCAGCGGCCATCCCGGCATTCTCTGCCAGGCCCCTCCCGTCCAGCAGACCGCCCGCCGCCTGCAGCAGGCTGCGCGCGGTCTGTATTTCTTTAAAGCTATAGTACCCCTCTTTGATACCGGCGCCGCGCAGCTCATATACCGCGGCCGGTGCCGTGCTGCAGGCCATGGTGCGCTCCCGGAACGGCTCGTATAATTTCCCAAAAGCGAACGGAAATAGCAAGCTCAATATGCACAGAACTACCAGCATCTGCCCGCGGCTGTAGACAATCATGCAGTCTGACCCCCGTGTCGCCGTCCCGCAGGCGCAGCGACCCGCTCATGGTGGAAAAGACCTTATTTTTTAAAAAGTTTGTAGGTAATGCTGTCGGTAAGCGCCTGCCAGCTTGCCTCGATGATGTTTTCCGATACGCCGACCGTGCCCCAGCTGTCCACCCGGTCTCCTGACTCAACCAGCACCCGCACCCGCGCGGCAGTGCCGTGAATGCCCGGAAGCACGCGCACTTTGTAGTCGATAAGCGCTACATCCTTCAGCTGCGGGTAAAATTTCTCCAGGGCCTTGCGCAGCGCGTTATCCAGCGCGTTTACCGGGCCGTTACCCATGGCCGCCGTGTGCTCCACCGCGCCGCCCACCGTTACCATGATGGTTGCCTCGGACAGCGCCTCCTCGGCTTCCCGTTTTTCATTGATGACGCGGAATCCCACCAGGTCAAAATAGCGTTTGGTCATGCCGAGCGCCCTGCGCATCTCCAGCTCAAATGACGCTTCAGCGCCTTCATACTGAAACCCCTCGCGCTCCCGCTCCTTGAGTCTGTTTAAAATTTCCTGCACCACCGGATCATGGCTTTCAATATCGATATTGAACTCGCGCGCCTTCTGCAGGATGGTGCTCTTTCCGGCCTGGTCGGAGACCAGTATCCGCTGGGTGTTGCCGATGGATTCCGGCGCAATGTGCTCATAGGTCCGGGGATGTTTCTTCACAGCGCTCACGTGAATGCCTGCCTTGTGGGCAAAAGCGCTGCTGCCGACGAACGGCTGGTGCTTCAAGGGTGACTGGTTGATAAGCTCATAGGCGAAGCGTGAAACTTCACACAGTTTGCGCAGCTCTTCATCACTCACGCAGTCAATCCCCATCTTGAGCTTCAGGTTGGGTATAATAGAGCAGAGGTTGGCGTTGCCGCAGCGCTCGCCGTAGCCGTTGATGCTGCCCTGCACCTGCCGGCAGCCGCTCTGCACGGCAATAAGCGCGTTTGCCACAGCCAGGTCGCCGTCATTGTGGGTATGGATGCCGAGGGCTGCGCCGGTCGCCCTGGCAGCGGCAGTGACCATCTCCCGCACGTCATGCGGGAGCGACCCGCCGTTGGTGTCACACAGAATAATACAGTCAGCGCCGGCGGCGGCAGCGTGCTGCAGGACTTTCAGCGCGTACTCCCGGTTGGCCTTGAACCCGTCAAAAAAATGCTCGGCGTCAAAAAAAACCTCGGCAACATTGGCTTTCAGATAGCGCAGGGAGTCCTCTACCAACCGCAGGTTGTCCTCGAGGCTTATCTTGAGTACGTCCCGGACATGGCTGTCCCAGGCCTTGCCGAATATGGTCACAGCGCGGGTTCCGGCAGTGATAAGGCCGTTCAAATTCTTATCCCGGGAGATTTCCGTGCCCGGCTTTGCCGTGCTGCCAAACGCCGTGACCATCGCCTTCTTCAGGCTGTGGCGGCTAATCTGCTGGAAATAATCGTAGTCAGTGGAATTTGAACTCGGCCAGCCGCCCTCGATGTAATGCACGCCCAGCTCATCAAGCTTCTGCGTAATGCGCAGCTTGTCCTCAAGGGAAAAGGCGATATTCTCCGCCTGGTTTCCCTCGCGCAGCGTTGTGTCGTACAGGATGACGTTTGACATTCTATCAATGCTTTGTTTCACGAGTCACGGATCACTGGCCACGGGGCACGAATCACGGGGCACTGGTTTATTCCTCGGTGACCCCCAGTTTATCCAGGCCGAAAGCATTATGCAGGACGCGCACCGCCAGCTCGGTATATTTTGCATCAATGGCGCAGGAGATCTTGATTTCCGAAGTGCTGATCTTCATGATGTTGATTCCCTCATCAGACAGCACCTTGAACATCTTCGAGGCAACCCCCGCGTGGCTTTTCATGCCCACGCCCACGATGGAAACCTTTGCTATACTCTCGTTGACCGCCACATCTTTCGCGCCGATTTCGCCGGCTGTTCTTTTAACGATAGCCAGAGCCTTGGCAAGGTCCGACGTGGGGACCGTGAAGGTAAGATCGGTATAGCCGTCAGCGCTTGCGTTCTGGATAATCATGTCAACCACTATATTAGCCTCTGAAATCGGGCCAAAGACCGTGCAGGCTATTCCCGGTTTGTCCGGAACACGGATGACCGTTATCTTGGCTTCATTTTTATTATAGGTTACTCCTGAGACAACAACCTGTTCCATCTCTTTATCCTCCTTGGTTACCAGTGTTCCCGGTTTATTGGCAAAGCTGGATAAGACCAGGACCCTGACCCCGTACTTTTTGGCGAACTCAACCGAGCGCGTCTGCAGGACTTTGGCGCCCAGACTTGCCATCTCCAGCATCTCGTCATAGCTTACTTTCTCAAGCTTGCGCGCCTCGGGACAGATATTGGGGTCAGTGGTATACACGCCTTCCACATCAGTATAAATCTCGCACACATCCGCCTTGAGCGCCGCTGCCAGGGCCACCCCGGTGGTATCAGAGCCGCCCCGGCCCAGGGTGGTGATATTGTTATTCTCATCCACGCCCTGAAATCCCGCAACGATGGCGATTTTTTTCTTTCGCAGCGCCCGCAGCAGCTCATTGGTCTCGATTTTCGTAATCCGCGCCTTGCTGAAAGCGCTGTCAGTCACAATCTTGACCTGATGTCCCAGAAATGACTCCGCCTCGACCCCCAGTGAATGCAGCGCCATGGAGAGCAGCGCTACCGATACCTGTTCCCCGGTTGCGACCAGCACATCGTATTCGCGCTCGCTGGGACTGGGGGTCATCTGTCGGGCAAGGTTAATGAGGCGGTCGGTCTCACCCGACATTGCCGAAACCACCACCACCACGTCATTGCCCTTTTTGTAGGTGTCAATGACTCTCCGTGCCACATTGCGTATGCGTTCAATATCGCCTACTGAAGTACCGCCGTATTTTTGAACAATCAGCGCCACGCCTGGATACCTCCTCCTGCTCTATGCTTATAATGGGTTAACAGCGCCGCGTGCTTTTCACCGTGCGCTCTGAAAAAGAGCCGCCGCTCCTGTTCCGCAACAAATTCCAAGCGTATGATTAAACACGCGGGGGGCAGCGTTCCCGCTGCCCGGTCCGCCCACTCAATAACCGTCACCCCTGTGCCGTAGAGGCATTCTTCAAACCCCAGGTCATACAGGTCCGCACTGCCGGCAATGCGGTAGAGATCAAAATGATACAGGGGGATATTCCCCGGATACTCCTGCATGAAAGTAAACGTGGGACTGGTCACATCGTCCTCGGGTATGCCGGCCAGCTCCGAAGCCAGGCCCTTGATAAAACAGGTCTTGCCGCTGCCCAGCTCTCCCACCAGGCCGATGACGCTGCCCGCCTCCAGCACGCTGCCGAATATTCTGCCGTATTGAATGGTCTGCTGCGGACCCTTTGAGAGTACTGTCAATTCCACGGGCACTTACTGCGCGTAACGCTCCGGGGTTATGAATTCCCGCAGGGTGCCGGGAAGCTCTTCAATGATATCAGTTGCCAGAATCCCGATGCAGCCCCGCTTCGCGGCAAGCTGATCGCCGCTGCGGCCATGCATAAAAACGGCAAGCTGCGCGGCAAAAAGCGCGTCCAGGCCCTGCGCGATAAAGCCGGCAATCATGCCGGTCAGAACATCCCCCATGCCCCCGCCGGCCATCCCGGGATTGCCGGTCGGGTTAATATAAACCTGCCCGCCCGGCCCGGCAATGACCGTGCGCGCCCCTTTCAAAACGAGCGTGACCTTGAAGTCAGCGGCAAATTTCCGCGCTGCCTCGATCCGGTCTGCCTGCACTGCCTGCGTGGTGGCCCCGGTAAGACGCGCCATTTCACCCGGATGAGGGGTCAGGACCACGGGTGCTTGTGCTTTTTTCAGAAGCTCCGGATTGCGCGCAACGGCATTCAGCCCGTCCGCGTCAATTACCAGGGGGATGCTTACTGATGACAGTATCTTGAAAACAAGCGCTGCTGTCTCCTCCCGGTCTGAAATCCCCGGCCCGACGGCAACAACGGTTTTCCCCGGCAGCACGTCCTGCAGCCGCTGCCATGCGTCCATTCCCAGGAAGCCGGCGCCGCCGTCCGGCAGCGGCTCGGTCATGGCTTCAGTCACTTTGATCGCGAGTATCTGGTTCAGTGCGGCCGGTACCCCGATGGTGACCAGCCCGGCGCCAACCCGCATGGCAGCCTGCGCTGCCATCGCCGCGGCCCCGGTTTTCCCCGGCGAGCCGGCCACGATAAAGGCATGGCCGTAGATGCCCTTGTGCGAGTCAGGCTTTCTCAGCGGCAGTTTTCCCCTGAAGTCTTTTTCCTCCAGCAGGTGATCCTGCAAAGCGGCACCTGCGACAAGGGCCTGCGGAATTCCTATGTCTATTATTTCAAGCTTACCGGCATGGGAAGCTCCCGGGTAAACAACCAGCCCCCTTTTCACCAGGCCGAAGGTGCAGGTGATGTGCGCCGTAACCGCGGTGCCCAGAATAGCGCCGGTTGAGGCATCAAGCCCCGAGGGCAGGTCCACGGCCACAACGGGCTTGCCGGTCTTATTGATATCTTCAATCACCCGCAGGGCAAGCCCGGTGACTGCGGATGTGAGCCCCGTGCCAAAAATAGCATCAACAATGATACCGGCATGCAGGATATCAGGAAACACTTTCTGCCATGCTGTTTCATCGAATAGCTCAACAACAGTCCCGCCCATGCGCTGAAAAGCCTGCATGCTGGCTGCGGCATCACCGCGCAGCGCTTCTTTCTGTGCGAGCAGAAAAACCTTCACCGCGACTGAATGATTCAGCAGATAGCGGGCGATGACAAACCCGTCGCCGCCGTTATTTCCCTTCCCGCTAAGAACCACAACCCTTTTCTGCCGGATATCCGGAAAATGGCGCAGTATCTGCTCAAAGGTACCACGCCCGGCATTCTCCATAAGCACGCTGCCGGGTATGCCGCCCTCCTGGATCGTCTTTCTGTCCAGCTCCTGCATCTGCCGGGCTGTTACAATGTACATGGATTATGCCTCATCGCTGAAAAACGTTGCTATCCTTTTAACCGCAGAGAACGCCCCTCGGCCATGAGCCGCTCGGGGCCGAATGGCGGAGATCGCTGGGGGGTTTTTTTGCTCGCTCTGAACAGGGCCTGGAGGCCTTATGTTTCTGCGCCTTGGTGCCTTGTTATTTGAGCTTTGGCATTTGTCATTTATTTGACATTTGGATTTTGACATTCATTCGAACCGCGCAAAGTGCAAAAACTCCAAAGGTAATACTTTTTCTCTGCGCCCTCTGCGCGCTCAGCGGTGAATGTTTATCCTGCGCCGGGAATAAATCTTAAACCGGGGCACGCTGGATCAGCGCAAGCATCTCCCGCACCGCGCGCTCCATGCCCACGAGCACAGCCCGGGCGATAATGCTGTGGCCGATGCTGAACTCATCTATCTCGCCAATGGCAAGCAGCCGCGAGATATTAGTATAATCAAGTCCGTGCCCGGCGTTGACCCCCAGGCCCATGCTGTCCGCTGTTTCCGCCGCCGCGACGATCCGGTCAAATTCCCGGTCGCGCGCTTTCCCGTTTTCAGCATTGCTGTAGATGCCGGTGTGCAGCTCGATGTAATCTGCCCCGGTCTCGTGGGCCGCCGTTATCTGCCGCATATCAGGGTCGATAAACAGGCTCACCGCAATTTCTTTTTTATGCAGGCTGGCAATCGTCTGCTGCAGGCTTTTTTTCTGCCCTGCCGCGTCCAGGCCCCCTTCGGTAGTGAGCTCGCGGCGCTTTTCCGGCACCAGGCAGGCCATATCAGGCTTTATGTTCAGCGCGATCTTCACTATCTCGGGAATTGCCGCCATCTCCAGGTTCAGCCTGGTTTTAACCGTTTTCCTCAGCAGCTCAACATCCCGGTCCTGAATGTGGCGCCGGTCCTCCCGCAGGTGCACGATAATCCCGTGGCAGCCGGCGAGTTCCGCCAGTGACGCCGCTGTAACCGGGTCCGGCTCGGATGCGAGCCGCGCCTGCCGTACGGTGGCAATATGGTCAACATTTACTGCAAGTCTGGCCATAAAAAGCTATTCCTTTTGTTTAATACAACATTTCTTGAGCGTTCAGCTTTCAGCCATCAGCGTTCAGCAAAAAAAGGGATAAGCTGTATGCTGACTGCTGATAGCTGACGGCTATTTACGCTCTTCTAATCGCTTCCGCCACCAGCGCTGCCATCCTCATGGTCCTCACATCATGCACGCGTATAAAGTGCGCGCCGTTATAGACGGCAATGGCCACCGTCGCCGCGGTTCCCGGCTCCCGTTCATGAACCGGCACGTTCAGCAGCCTGCCGATAAAGGCCTTGCGCGAAGTCCCGACAAGGACCGGTCTGCCCAGCGTGCTGAAGAATGACAGGTTTTTAAGAATGGTAAAATTATCTTTTTCTGTGGATTTGCCGAACCCGATCCCCGGGTCAACAATAATCGCATCAGCTGCGATGCCGGCTGCCGCTGCGTACTCCATGCGCTCCTGCAGAAAGCCTCTGATGTCGTCAAGCAGGGAGTTGTAGTGAACAGCCTGCTGCATGGTCCGGGGGGTGCCCTGCATATGCATGAGCACCACCGGAACCTTATAAGCGGCCGCGACCGCCCCCATATCAGGATCAAAGCGCAGGGCGCTCACATCATTTATCATCTCAGCGCCTGCTTCAAGGGCCTGGCGCGCGACTTCAGCCTTGGTGGTATCAACCGATACCGGCACGCTCACCCTGCCGGACAGCTGCCGGATTACCGGCACAATCCGCTGCGCCTCCTCAGCCGCCGATACCGGCAGCGCTCCCGGCCGCGTGGACTCGCCGCCGATATCAATAATGTCCGCCCCTTCCGCTGCCAGACGCAGGCCGTGAGCAACAGCCTGTTCATGGTCATTGCATAGCCCGCCGTCGGAAAAAGAATCCGGGGTCACATTCACAATGCCCATGACAAAGGGGCGCGCGGAAAAATCAAATACTTTTTTTTTGCAGACAATCGGCGGGAGCGGATGCTTATTCACTGGTTGCAGTCGTCCGGTCAATTACCGCACCGGGCACGCCCTATGCTGTCGGCGCTTTTTCAAGGGGCTCCAGCTGTTCGCCCTTGACAATTTTGTCAATATCATCGGTGTCCAGAGATTCCCGTTCCAGGAGCGACTCTGCAAGCCGGTGGAGGCTGCTGAGATTATCTGTCAGCAGCTGTTTTACGCGCGTATAATTATCAGTTACAATGCTGGTCACTTCCTCGTCTATCTTGACCGCGGTCTCTTCGCTGAAATCACGGTGCTGGGCTATCTCTCTGCCTAGAAAAATCATCTCCTCCTTTTTGCCGAAGGTGAGTGGTCCCAGTTTTTCACTCATGCCCCAGTCACACACCATGCGCCGCGCCAGATCAGTTGCCCGTTCCAAGTCGTTTCCTGCGCCGGTGGTCATGTCATAAAGTACCAGTTCTTCCGCGACACGCCCCCCCATCAGAATGGCAATGTTGTTGTTGAGATATTTTTTAGGATAGGTGTGTTTTTCATCCATGGGCAATTGCTGTGTGAGGCCCAGCGCCATGCCCCGGGGAATAATGGTAACCTTGTGAATGGGATCGGTGCCCGGGATGAGTTTCGCCACCAGCGTGTGTCCTGACTCATGGTAGGCGGTAATTTTCCGTTCTTCCGGGCTGATAATCATGCTTTTGCGCTCACTGCCCATGAGCACCTTGTCCTTGGCATGCTCAAAGTCCCTCATGGTGACCGTGGTTTTTCCCTGCCGGGCGGCAAGCAAAGCCGCCTCATTCACCAGGTTTGCCAGATCAGCGCCGCAGAAGCCCGGTGTTCCCCGGGAAATAACACTCAAATCAACATCACTATCAAGCGGTGTTTTGCGCGTGTGGACTTTTAAAATACCTTCCCTGCCGCGTATATCGGGGATGGAAACGACAATCCGCCGGTCAAAACGGCCGGGCCTGAGCAGCGCCGGGTCCAGCACGTCAGGCCGGTTCGTGGCGGCAATCAGGATCACTCCGTCATTTGATTCAAAACCGTCCATTTCAACCAGCAGCTGGTTCAGGGTCTGCTCGCGCTCATCATGGCCGCCGCCGAGCCCCGCGCCCCGGTGCCGGCCCACTGCGTCGATTTCATCGATAAAAATAATACACGGAGCATGTTTTTTCCCCTGGATAAAGAGGTCGCGCACCCGCGCCGCCCCCACCCCGACAAACATCTCCACAAAATCCGAGCCGCTGATGCTGAAAAACGGGACGCCCGCCTCCCCGGCTATGGCCCGGGCCAGCAGGGTTTTTCCTGTTCCCGGCGCGCCGACCAGAAGCGCTCCCTTGGGTATCCTTCCCCCCAGGGTGGTAAAGCGTTTCGGGTCTTTCAGAAAATCAATGATCTCCTCCAGTTCATCCCTTGCTTCATCAATGCCCGCCACGTCGGCGAATGTTACCTTCTGCTGCTGCTCGGTCAAAAGCCGCGCCCGGCTCTTGCCGAACGACATGGCCTTGCCGCCTCCGACCTGGACCTGGCGCATGAAAAAAATCCACACGCCGATGAGAAGCAGCATGGGGAACCAGGAGATGATCAGCTGCATCCACCAAGAAGACTGCTCATCGGGGCGCACATCAATGGTCACCCGCTTTGCCATCAGGTCCTTGACCAGCTCCGGGTCATTCAGGGTATAGGTCTTAAATTCCTTGCCGTCGTTGAATTTACCGTAAATATTGTTGCCCTGGATGGTAACGTCACGCACCTCGCCGCGGTCTACGGCCAGCCGGAATTCGCTGAACAGCACCTTCTGCCGGCTCAGCTTGGGCTGATTAAAAAGATTGAACAGAAGCACCATAACCAGGGCTATAACCAGCCACAGGGCCATATTTTTGTAGAATGGGTTCATAATGAGTCTCTTGCCGTTGTTATTTCGGTTGCAGTTTTAAGCGCCAATTATGTAATTCTTATATCATAAGTAGCTTAAGCTCTCAATATTAAATGGAACAGGACCCTGAAACCATCAGTGGATCAGTGTATACCTGCGCCGCCGCAGAATAATGAAGCTCCCCGCCTGCAAGGCTGGGCTTCCCGGAGTTTCTTTTCAGATACCGGCTCCGGTCAGCGTTATTTTCAATACCCGCCGGGTGGTTTCCCTCAGGCGAAACCGGTCATCAATGCGCAGGCCCCCGACCCAGACAATGGTATCCCGGGAGAGAAGAACCGGGATGCTGCGGCGCAGGCGCGGAGAAATTTTATTATCAATAAAAAAATCCTTCAGTTTTTTACTGCCGCTCATGCCCAGGGGATGAAAACGGTCGCCCGGTCGCCAGGTTCTGACCGTAAGGGGCAACTGTAGCGCATCGTAGTCAAGAAAATCAATCTTTTTCTCCCGTGCCAGCAGTTCTGCTGCGGGCTCCTGCAGATCTTCCACCGCGAGAATCATGTCCCGGCCTATCTCCGCTATGCTCACACGGGCGGGAACCCGGTCAACAGCGTAGCAGTAGTGCTGCTGCAGGGGCTTCTCCCGCATGAAGATGAGCCGGTCATATTCCCGTGTCGCAGACCAGCCTGCGGGAAGCTGTATCGTGCGTGAGCGTCCGGCGCCACCGGCAAGCCGGTCCACTGCCGTGACATGCTGGTGATAAATCCCCTGGCCGCCGCCTTTGAGCCCTGCCAGCGCTGCTTTTATAATTCTGCCCCGGAGCGGCGCAGGCTGCCCGGCAATAAACGCAACCGGGCAGCTGGCTCCCCGCTCGTTTCGGGAAGCAAGAAGCGGGGCAACAATCTCCCGCACGCGGCGGTCAAGAACTTCATTATCAGCGCGCACGAGCTCGGCGAGACGGCTCAGGGTCTGCACCATGCGGGGATTATACTCTTTTTCCAGAAGCGTCATGAGCTGGTGGCGGATTTTATTTCTTAGATAGTGCGGCTCGCCTGCCGAGCTGTCGGGAATAAAGCTGACCTGCTGCTGCGCCAGATACGCCTCTATCTCGCTGCGGGTGACCGCAAGCAGCGGGCGGATGAACAGGCCGTCCCGGACCGGCGGGATGCCGGCCAGCCCGGCCCCGGATGTCCCCCGTATGAGCCACATCAGAAGCGTCTCGGCCTGGTCGTTTGCCGTATGGCCGAGGGCAATTTTCTGCGCGCCCAGCTCTTCGCGCAGCTCGTAAAAAAAACGGTACCGTGCTATCCGGGCAGCTTCCTGCAGCGAGCAGCCGGTTTCCGCTTTGACGGCGCGCACATCCCGCTCCCCGACGATGCAGCGCAGCCCCCGCCGGCCGGCCAGCTCCCGTACAAACGCCGCCTCGCGGCGTGCCGCGCCCCCCCGCAGCATATGGTTCAGGTGCGCGACCGTGAGCCTGAGGCCCCACTTTTTCTGCAGGCTGCACAGCACGCAAAGCAGCGCCACAGAATCCGCGCCGCCGGAGACACCCGCAATAACGTGGTCCCCCCGATCGAGCATGGTATGGGCAGTAATGGCCGCAGCAGCTTTGCGTAAAATCATTGCGTTAAAAATCTTTACCTTTGGCGATGGTTTATAGTATATACATTATACCGGAATAATTAAAAGGTGCCATGTAAAAATCTGCAGGAAGGAAAATTCCATGAAACAACCTGTTTATCAAATGCTGCTTATTGGTTTTGTCTGTCTTTTGTGTGGAGCGGCCTATGGCGCAGATCAGGGCGCCGCTGACCAGGATGGCCAGGCACACGGGATTCAGCGGTTTGGGCGGGGGGTGGTGAATACGTTCTCGTCTCCGCTTGAGCTGCTGGCGCAGCCGATTGCCCGGGCCAAATACTGGGACGACCGGAGCAACAATCAGTTCGCGGTGCTGGGCGGCTTCTTTGAGGGCCTGCCCATGGGGTTTGTCTATTTCGGCTGGAGGCTGGGCGCAGGGTTCTATGACATGTTCACCTTTCCCTACTGGTGTTATGATAAATCCATTATTCAGCCTGAATACCTGAGCTTCTCTCCGGAGTTTCTGGAGACGGGGAACTGATTACTTGTTCTGCCGCGCTTCCCGGTAGATTTCTTCTATCTTTTCGTCCCGGCGCTGTTCCAGCCTGCGGATTTCCTCCGGGAGCTCGGGCGCGTCCTGCATAAGAATCTTGTTCTCGGCGACCTTGGCCTCACACTCTCGCTTGATCTGCGCGATGCGCTGCCTCTGTTCATCGGTGAGAGAGAGGGTATCGTCGATGCCCATGCCTTTCATTCGTTCCAGGGCCAGCTCATAACTCGTCTTCAGTTCTGACATATGCGGCTGTTCTCCATTGTCTGTTATCGATTATGCGTATTGGTCAACCCGGGCCCTGCACCGGCGGCCGGGAGTTTCCCGCGTGCCGCGATTCATTGCAGCGGCAGATGACCCCGCGGCCTGTTTTTAAAGGATAAACCAGAATGGCAAAAGTAGCAAGCGCTATCAAAGAGAAGCTCAATACTATCCTGACGAAAGACTACGAAGAATGTCAGTTCTTTTTTGCCGCCGCGGATCTTTTGGGCGACAAGCTTAAAAGCATAGCCGGGCTGACGCAGCAGGAAGAAATTGATTTCAACCTGCTGCGTGACACCATCGGCGAGCTGGGGATATGCATCAGCAACATCGAACGGGGACTGGCAGAAGCCGAAGACTGCTACACAAAGCTGGTTGACGCCCTGGAGAAATAATGGAACTTACCGAAGGCCTGAGAACACGGCAAACAATACGCGCTTTCCTTGATCGGGACGTGCCGCGGGAGCTCATAAAAGAGCTGCTCGCCGAGGCCCACCGTGCCCCGTCCTCATCCAACCAGCAGCCCTGGAACTTCTGCGTGGTCACGGGCAGGCCGCTGGCGGCCCTGCGCGAAAAACTTCTTCAGGCCCACAGCGAGAGCCGGACTGCCTATGACCCGTCAAAAGGTAAAACCATCCCCGCGGAATACGTTGACCGAACCCGGACCCTGTTCCGGGCCCTTCGCCCGTTTTTACAGCAGCTGGGACAAGATAACCGCGCGTTCATAGAGACCGGCAGCCTGCGCCTGTATGGCGCGCCGGTCGCGATTATCATAACCATGCATAAAAGTTTTCCCCGCAGCCGGCTCATGGACCTCGGCATGGCCGCGCAGAACCTGATGCTTGCGGCGCACGGCAGGGGCCTGGGAACCTGCACCATCGGCCTGGCGCTGCTCTATGACGAGGTTATAAGGAGTGAGCTGGCAATTCCCCCGGCGTTTGATATCGCCCTGCTGCTCGCGCTCGGCTACCCGAATACAAACTCTCCGCTGCACGGCTTCCGCTCGCCGAGGGAAGAGCTGGCGCAGATAATACGCTGGATTGGTTTTGATGAGAACGACTGAATTTGGCGCTATGTCGGGCGTAGTGCGGGCAGGTTCTTGTGGCTGGTGTATCTAATCGTCGTCTCCCCCCTTCTTTATATACTCTTCATACTCCTCGCTATCCATGAGATTTTTTGCCTCATCCTCGCTGACGGTTTCAAGCTCTATCATCCAGCCATCACCGTAGGGGTCGTGCTGCAGCAGCGAGGGATCGTCTTCAAGCTCCTCATTGACCGCCAGCACTTTACCGCTCAGGGGCGAGAATATTTCAGAAACCACTTTTTCCGACTCTATGACACCGAAGGAATCAAACTGCTCGAGCTCATTGTCAACTTCCGGAAGCTGCACGAACAGTATCCGGTCAAAACGCTGCTGCCCGTATTCGGTAATGCCGATGCGCGCGGTATGATTCCTGTTCAGCTTAACCCACTCGTGGGTTCTGGTATATTTTAGATGATCAAGTATCATGGTGCTGGTGCTCCCGCAGGATTTACATGTTTATGCCGCGTGTCATTTGGTTCTGAACCAAAGCCGGGTTACCGTACGTAGCTAAATTAAAAATACAATTTGCTCTTGTCAAGCAAAAAAGATAATAGTAGAAATAAATTTTTACGGCAGCGCATGCCATGCGGGCCGCAACAGGGGGTAATAATGCAGCGCAGCGCCCCCTGCGGCGCCCGTAACACCTGCACAGTCGGGCTCCAGCGTTAAATACCTCATGTCCGGTAAACGCTTGCGGAGAACAGGCCATGGAAATTATTATAATCGGTTCGGGCACGAGTGTTCCCTCCCTGAGAAGGGCGTCTCCCGGTATCGCGGTTGCTACCGGGACACATACATTCCTTCTTGACAGCGGGCCGGGAACGCTGCGCCAGATGCTGCGGGCGGGCATAACCATAAACGATATTGACGCGATCGTCTATAGCCATTTTCACGCTGATCATACTGCCGATCTGGTGCCGTTTATATTTGCCGCGAAATATTCTCCGGGCGCGCACCGGACAAGGGACCTCACGGTCATGGGCCCTCCCGGGCTGAAGGAATTCTACCGCGGCCTCACGCTGGCATACGGCAGATGGATTGTACCGGAGCTTTTCACCATCAGCTGGATTGAATCCGCCGGCGCCGCAGTTACCTTCGGCGCCGCCACGGTAAAGACCGGCCCCACCAGGCACGCCGACAGCAGCGTGGCAACGCGCATTGAAGTCGCGAACGGTCCGGCAGTGGTTTATTCAGGAGATTCCGAATACTGCGCAAGCCTTGTGGAAATTGCCCGCAACGCGGACCTGTTGATACTTGAGTGCGCGTTTCCTGAAGAGATGAACGCGATCGGGCATTTGACCCCGTCCCGCGCCGGACGGATTGCCCGCGAGTCCCAATGCAAAAAACTGCTCCTCACCCATTTCTACCCCCCCTGTGACGAAAGCGACCTCATTACACCGCTGCGCACAGAGTATTCCGGCGAGGTGGTCCTGGCTGAAGATCTCATGAGAATAA
>Ga0172368_10001744_pt1 | contig 28982 bp, 25 predicted proteins | sample Lak11m_FD_114540 | JGI IMG/M metagenome (GOLD analysis project Ga0172368, IMG submission 114540) | Freshwater microbial communities from Kabuno Bay, South-Kivu, Congo - kab_022012_11m | ecosystem: Environmental > Aquatic > Freshwater > Lake | place: Democratic Republic of the Congo: South-Kivu...
AATTCGTTGGAGTCTGCGAGTTTATATTTGAAGTAATACAGCGTGGCTTCTTCTTCGCTATATTCCACTTCCAAATCTGAGACGGCGGTCTTCAAGCCTGGCGACCAGTTAATTAAACGCGGTCCGCGATAGATGAGTCCTTTTTCGTAGAGGCGCACAAAGGCCTCCCGGACTGCCCGACTCAGCCCATCGTCCAGAGTGAAGCGTTCACGATCCCAATCGCAGGATGCGCCGAGTCGTCGAATCTGATTCGTGATCATGCCGCCATATTTATGCTTCCATTCCCACGTGCGTTTGATGAATTCCTCGCGGCCAAGTTCCTCGCGCGTCACTTCTTCTTTTTTCAGAAGGTCGCGCTCCACCATGAGCTGCGTGGCGATGCCTGCGTGATCAGAGCCGGGAACCCACAGCGTGGAGAAACCTTTCATGCGATGATAGCGGATCATCAGATCTTCCACGCTGACGAACATAGCGTGGCCGAGATGCAGTTCGCCGGTCACATTCGGCGGCGGGATGGAAATGACGAACGGCTTCACGTTCGGATCGAAGCCCGCTTTGTTCGGATCGTTGTGCGGCTTGAAGTATCCGCCTTTTTCCCACATCTCGTAGATGCGGGACTCGGTATTTTTGAAATCATAGGCTTTAGGTAGTTCGTGTTTGGCCATTCAGTCTCCATCTGTCATTGCGAGCCGTTCTTTGGCGAAGCAATCTTCCCACAACATGGAGATTGCTTCGTCGAGAAGAGCACCCTCCTCGCAATGACACACTTAAAATAAAAATACTTCATCCATATGAGGACGAAGTATTTGCTTCGCGGTACCACCTCAATTCGCCGTTTTGTGCGGCGCACTCGGTGACTGACGTATTCATCAGTCCATGCTGTAACGGGCATTCCCGTGCCGGTCTATTGACCAATGATTACTGAAAACTGGTTTTCTTCGGCAATTCACTCAAGCGACGTTCAGCAGTTGTTTTCTGTGAAGGCTTCCAGCCACTGACCTTCTTCTCTATCAGTCCGCAAACCGCTTACTCCTCTTGATGTTACTGAGATTATACGCGCCGAGGCGGGGTGAGTCAAGAAAATTTTGGGTGGAGATGCTATAATCTAAACTGTATATGCGGCGGCCTATGACCAAGATACAAATTGATTTCCTTGAGACATATAACGAAGATGCGATCATTCAAGAGTTAAAACGGATCGCACACATAACGGGCAAAAATACTGTCACCAAAAAGGATATTGAAAGCGTAGGTCGCCTAAGCTATGGGGTAGTTAATAAACGTTTTGGATCATTACGTAGAGCGTTGCAAAAGGCAGATCTTATTCCCCAGAGATTCATGAAGAGCGAAGAAAATGAATTATTGGGGATCCTGGTTGAACTTTGGGAACAAGTGTTGGCGTCCGAAGGTCGGAGGCCGTTAAGAAATGATCACAAGAAATATGGCTATGCAGTATCAAGCGACACTTTTGTGCGTCGGTTTGGTTCATGGAAGAAAGCATTATTACGAGCTTACGAGTCTGCTAGTGAAGATAAAACTAATTTAGAAACCGAGATCGTACACCATAAAAACCAAATTTCTCGCACGGTGCTCTCACTTCGAAAACGTTTCTTTGTTCTCAAACGAGATGATTTTACTTGTCAAATATGCGGAGCGTCAGGCAAAGGAGTTCGCCTAGAAGTTGATCATATTGTACCGGTCTCAAAGGGTGGAACAAATGACTTGGCTAATTTGCAAACGCTTTGTTTCAATTGCAATAGGGGAAAGCGAGACACAAGTTAGATATCCGATGAACTGAAGTATGCCACCTCTTGCAGGCGGCCTTTTATTTTCCAAAACCTAACAACACCGGCGGCACGTGAGCCGATGTCTTCTGTTTTGTTTAGCCCCAAAACCGGAATAGACTGTATCCGAGCGCCGCAAGTTGAAGCGGCACTCCTGCAAGTTGTGCAAGAAAGGAAATGGTTCCCCAGAACAAGCTGTTGAAAGCGGGCACATACCACAGTAGAAAAAAGACTGCCCATGCAAGCATACCGCGCGTTTGGGCCAGGCTGGTGCGGATGTTCATCGGCAGATAAGGTTCGATCACACCGAAGCCGTCGAAAGGCGGCAAAGGGATCAGATTGAGCACGAGCGCGGAAACCTGCAAGAAGGCCAGAAAGGCCAGACCGGGCCAGACTCCGCTCGAGGTCACGGGGCCGAAGCGCAGAAGCAGACCGAGCAGAATCGCGAGAACAAGATTCGAAGTCGGTCCGGCCAGCGAGACCGCGCTGATCCATCCGCGACTTCTGAGCCGCCACGTTTCGATGTAGACCGCGCCGCCGGGTAGACCGATGCCGCCCATCACGAGAAAGAGCAGGGGCAGCAACAACGAATAAACCGGATGTGTGTATTTGAGTGGATTGAACGTGAGATAGCCCTTGTCTTTGACGGTAGTGTCGCCGCCAAAGTACGCGATCAACGCGTGCGAAAACTCATGCAGGCAGAGCGAGAAAACCCAGCCGACCAAAACAACGATAAAGGTTGTGAGATTCATTCTTCATATCCTTTCGGGTGTGACTTATGCCATTCCCACGCGCTGGAAAGAATGTCATGCATGTTGTCGTGTCCCGGCTTCCAGCCAAGTTCGCGGCGGATTTTTTCTGATGAGGCAACCAGACGCGCCGAGTCGCCAGGACGGCGCGGAAATTCGATAACGGGGATCGCATGACCCGTGACCTTGCGAGCCGTCTCGATCACTTCGCGGACCGAGTAGCCGTTCCCGCTTCCGACGTTGTAAACCAACCGGTCACTTTTCTCCAAAGCCGCCAACGCAAGTTGATGCGCGGACACAAGGTCGGCGATGTGAATATAATCGCGGATGCAGGTTCCATCCGGCGTTGGATAATCGGTGCCATAAATTGTGGCGGCTTCGGTCTGACCAAGCGCAATCTGCAACACGCGTGGTATCAAATGTGACTCGGGTTGATGTGCCTCGCCGCGTCCGGGCAATGCACCGCAGGCATTGAAATATCTCAGCGCCGCGAAATGCAGTCCGTGAATCTGGCGATACCATTCCAGCGCCTGTTCGGTCATTAATTTTGTGTGACCATAAACATTGGTCGGGCCGAGCGGAGATTCTTCCGTTAGTGGTTCTTCGCTGGATTGATAAACAGCGGCGGTTGATGAAAGCACAAATTTCTTCACGCCCGTGCGCACGGCGGTTTCCATCAAACTCAATGAGTTGGTGAAATTATTGTGGAAGAATCTTCCCGGGTCTTTCATCGATTCGCCTGCTTCGATGAAAGCCGCGAAGTGCATGACCGCGTCGAACTTTTGTGATGTCACTACTTCAACCAGCACATGTGAATCGTCCAATGCGGCGTGGATGAAGTTTGCGCCGCTCGGTACTGCGCCGCGATGACCGGTGACAAGCGAATCATAAACCGTGACGGAATGCCCGGCTTTGATCAATGCTTCAGCAGTGGCGGAGCCGATGTAACCTGCTCCGCCCGTGATAAATATGTTCATATTCCTCCGTAGGGGCACAGCGCCGCTGTACCCCTACATGTTTAAAATTTCGGTTGTTTCTTATGCCAGTCAGTCACTTGTTGATACGCGTGCGCAACTTTCAACAACAAATCTTCACGGAAGTGCGGAGCGATCAATTGCAAACCAACCGGCAAATTATTTTTATCGAATCCGCAATTGAATGAAATTCCCGGTACGCCCGCCAAATTTGCTGGCAGAGTAAATACATCTTCCAGATACATCGCGAGCGGATCATTGACATGCTCGCCAATTTTGAAGGCGGTCTCAGGCGCGGTCGGGGCGGCGATCAGGTCCACGTCGCGGAAGGCCGCCTCAAAGTCCCGTTTGATGAGCGTGCGGACTTTTTGCGCCTGTCCGTAATATGCGTCGTAATATCCAGCCGAAAGCGCGTACGTCCCGATCATGATTCGGCGCGTCACTTCCGGCCCGAATTTTTGCCCGCGCGTTTTGAAAAACACGTCCCGCAAATTGTCGACGTCCACGCGCGGGCCGTAACGGACTCCATCGAAGCGCGCAAGATTTGCAGACGCCTCGGCGGGCGCAATGATGTAATAGACGGACAGCGCGTACTCGGTGTGCGGCAGACTGATAGCGCGGATTTCCGCGCCGAGCGATTTCAACTGCTCGATGGCCGTCCGCGTCTTTTCTTCGACTTCGAGCTGGATGCCGCTAATAAAATATTCTTTCGGCACCCCGATCTTTAATCCGCGTACCGCGTTGACATCAAAATTAATTTGCGGAGTTGGCGCATCCACCGACGTCGCATCTTTTTCATCGCGGCCTGCCATCACGGAAAAAATTTGTGCCACATCTTCCGCAGTTCGTCCGAACGCGCCAACTGTGTCGAGCGACGAGCCAAATGCAATCAGTCCATAACGCGAGACGCGGCCATACGTGGTTTTGAGTCCGGTCACTCCGCACAACGAGGCAGGCTGACGCACCGAGCCGCCGGTGTCCGTGCCGAGGGCGGCTGGGACGTAACGCGCCGCGACGGATACCGCGCTCCCACCCGATGAACCACCGGGCACACGTTCCAAATTCCATGGATTATGCGTAACACCGTAAGCAGAATTTTCGGTGGATGATCCCATCGCGAATTCATCGGTGTTTGTTTTGCCGATAATGACAACACCCGCTTTGATAAGTTTCTTAACCGATGTGGCTGTGAACGGAGGAACATAACCCTCGAGAATTTTTGAACCAGCCGTGCAAGGCAAACCCTCGACAGATAAAACATCTTTGATGGCGACGGGAATGCCCAACAGCGGTTTCTTTTTACCGTCCGCGGTCTTCCGTTTTCGGTCTGATTCTTCTGCTTGTTTCAACGAGGACTCTTTTGCCAGATGCAAGAACGCGTGCGTCTTTGCATCGGACGATTCGATGCAGTTCAACGCGGCTTGGACAAGTTCGCGGCTTGAGAAGTCGCCTTTGTCCAGGCCGGATTGCATTTCAATGAGGGTAAGGTTGGTGAGATCGGTCATTGATTTTCTATGTCAATGTCATTGCGAACGCTTTTTGCGAAGCAATCCCCAACTCGATCAGGAGATTGCTTTGTCGCCAAAGAACGGCTCCTTGCAATGACGGATACTTATTATTCAAATACCGGAGGGATTTTGAATTGATCGTCTTTAGCTTGAGGCGCATTCTTGAGAAGAACTTCTGTCGAAAGGCTCGGATGAATTTCATCGGCGCGCAGAGACATTTGCGCGAGTCCGCCACCAGCGGTTGGTGGGACATCTTGTGTATTCAGTTCATTGAGTTTGACAATGTAATCCAAAATATTGGAAAGTTGACCGCGATAGGTCTCCTTCTGTTCATCGGTCAGTTCAAGACGCGCCAGTTTGGCAATATGTTCGACTTCCTGTTTTGTGAGGGACATGGCGGGGATTATAACGTAATCCGACTATGGGTTCTTTGTCCAACCACCCGCGTACCACTGAATATATTCAGCGACGTGGGCGTGCCAGTAGAGTTCGCTGTGATCGCCATTGTACATGTGCCACTCGTGCGGAATTTCGTTATCACTAAGCAGGCTTTCAAATTGTGTGATCGAACCAAGTTCTTTATCTTGATCCCCAGCATCTATCCAAATTCGTGGCAACTGATCGAGGGGGATGGCATGAAGCCACTCTTCGAGATATTGAGCATCGTCTGAAAATATGGCTGGCGAATGTAAGCCAAGCATCCCGAATAGATCGTAATGTTGCAAGCCAAGTTCTACTGCCCAGCCGCCCCCGCGTGAGAGTCCGCCTAGGGCGCGATGGTTGCGGTCGGTGAGAGTGCGGTAATGTCCATCAATATATGGGATTACATCATTGATCACGCGGTCTCCAAAGCCCGGCCCAGCATCTAAATTCCAGTAGCGGTCGTCGGGAAAGACGATGATGAACGGGTTAGATCTGCCAGACAGGATTAGATTATCTGCTGCTGTGGCCGCGCCGAGTCGCACCCACTGATCGTCAATATAAGTTTGTCCATGAAGAAGATAGAGCACGGGATAATGCTGATCGGTCTTTGCATCGTAACAAGGCGGGAGATAAATCAAGAATAATTGCGGAGGTTTAGTTGTGTCGATGGAGCCACTGTCCACGCGGCCGAGTTGGCTAAGACAGGTCAGCGGCGTGGAGGTGGGAATAGGTGAGGGAGTTGGAGCAGCTGTGGGTATGGAAGTTGGCGGAGTTATTGTCTGCGTTGGTGCTGATTGATTTGATGGCGAGCAGGCTGAAAGTCCGAGAAGAAGCGAGAAAATAAATATGATGCGAGGATGAGTCATTGAAGTCCTGTGCTTGACGGTTGGTAATTCTTCGCATTATACTCGTCCTGCTACGGGGTGTAGCACAGTTGGCTAGCGCGCTTGCTTTGGGAGCAAGAGGTCGGCGGTTCGAATCCGCCCACCCCGACAAGAACCGGTCGGCGGTTTCCCCATTAAGGGGATGGTACGAATCCGCCCACCCCGACCACATTACTGCCGCCGGGAAAACCTCGGCGGCTTTATGCTAAAATGGGACGGAAGGCTTATGCAGAAATTTGATGGAGTAGTGGAAGCAGTTCGTTATAAAGGTGGAAAGATCGATGTTGTGCGCGCTTATGAACGGCGCGGTGCGACTTTTTCTGACTGCGTTGTGCTGGACCGCAAGGCGTTGCTCGAGCGTTTGAAAAAAGGCAAACGTTTTGTGACCGGCCAGCGCAAGGAGTTTTTGGCAAGCACGTTTGAAATTGGCAAACCGATCCAGGCGGCGGGTAAGGACGACAAACAAATCCTCGCGACCCGCGCCGACGTCGACCATGATGAGCTCGAAGGTGTACCCGCTTTTTAGCTTCGCATTCATCTGGACCCAGACCGGATTCTGTTATGAAGATCATTGACAAAACCCCCTTTCAGAACGAAAAAGGCGAGATTGGCCTGCTCGAGCGCATTCAAGGCACGCTGAAGTATGGATTCTCGTGGTATGCCGTACTAGAAGCTCAGAAACTTATCATCGTCCAGCTTAACCGTGCCCTCGAAAAGGGTTTTGTCCTCATCCGCAATTTCACCCTGCCCGGTGTTGAAATTATCGAGCCGATCATCTTGATTGGCCCTCCGGGTGTGTACATCATTTACGTTACACCGTTGACCGGCTTCTACGAAGCCAAAGGCGATCAGTGGAACACGGTCAATAACGGGCGCGCAACACCTGCACCGAAAAACCCGATGAGAGATGTCGCACGCTTGGCAAAAGCCCTGCAGGTTTATCTTGAGCGTCAAGGTGTCAATTTGCCGAACCCGGTCAAGCCGATTTTGATGGCATCCAGTCCTGCCCTGCACATTGACTCGATGCGACCCGCGGTGCGCGTGGTCATGAGCGATGCCGTTAAACAATTTGCCGGATCACTATTGCAAGCCCGCCCCATTTTGCAAACCGAGTTGATTCGCGATTTGACCAACCGTATTGTTGAGCCGCATCCAAGTTCCACGCTGCAACCGACCCCGAAAATACCAGCCGCGCGTCCACAGGCCGCATCCGAAAACGTTTCTGCCCAACCGGTACCTTCGCGCGCGCAGGCTATTTTTCATGCATCGGAAAAAGCCGCCCCGCTCAACCCGAATGATCTTGGATTCGCTTTCGAGGAAGCTCCGGCAAAAGCGTATGAGCCTCAGAAGGCCGGGATAAATCCCGCGCGGCCTCTGTCACCAACCAAACAAAATAAACAACAGCGTGTGCTCGGAATGACCGTTCCGCAGTTGGTGATTCTGATCGGTATTTTTCTGTGCTGGGCTTGCATGATGGCCGCCGCTATTATTTACTATCTACTATTCCTGAATTCGTAACCGCCTTGTCAGTACCTTTGCTATCCATCATCATTCCCGCTCATAATGAAGAAAGCCGCCTGCCCCAGACTTTGGAGCAGGTCTTTGCGTTTCTTGGACAACAGTCTTACGAATCAGAAGTGCTTGTCATTGAAAACGGAAGCACGGATCGCACCTTTGAGATCGCACAGGAATATGCATACCATCACAACACTTTACGGGTGATCCGTGAAGAGGGCCGTGGAAAGGGCTTGGCCGTGCATCGGGGTATGTTAGAAGCGCGCGGCGAATATCGTCTGATGTGCGACGCCGATCTCTCGATGCCGGTGGATGAGATCAACAAATTCCTGCCCCCCTCGCTAGGCGGCTTTGATATTGCGATTGCTTCACGCGAGGCACATGGAGCGGTGCGATATAACGAGCCGTTCTATCGTCATATCGGCGGACGCGGAATCAATCTCATCATCCGTTTGCTTATTTTGCCTGGTTTGAACGATACGCAATGCGGCTTCAAATGTTTTCGAGCCGAGGCTGCTCAGGACCTCTTCCAGCATCAAACTCTATTTGGCTGGTCATTCGATATCGAATTGCTTTTTCTCGCAAAACGGCATAAGTATCGAGTGACTGAAATCCCTATTCACTGGTATTACCGCGACGAGAGCAAAGTCAATGCCCTGCGGGATGCCATGCGTATGATCGGCGACATCTTCCGCATCCGTATCAACGCGTGGCGGGGACGATACGATGCGGATCGATCCTGATCTTTCCTTTGAAAAAATTCTCTGGCAAAGCGGACTTCAAACTATTATTGGATTGGATGAAGCCGGACGCGGCGCGCTGGCCGGGCCGGTTGCCGTTGGTGCAGTCAGCTTGCCGAACGATCCGCATCTTCTCTCGACCTTGAGCCGGGTGCGCGATTCCAAGCAGATGACTCCTCTGGCGCGTGATGTCGCTTCCGTGCGCATCAAGGAAGTTGTACCGGTTCACGCGGTTGGTTTTTCTTCCGCGGAAGAAATAGATTCGCTTGGCATTGTCGCCGCGACGCGCCTGGCAGCATTGCGCGCGCTTGAAACTTTACGCATCATCCCCGATTATCTTCTCACTGATTTTCGACTTGAACTCCCCGAACTGGATATTTCCCAGACTGCCATCGTCAAAGGCGACGCGCGTTGCCTGAGCATTGCCTGCGCGTCCGTGCTGGCAAAGACGGCTCGTGATGCGTTTATGCACGAGTTGGATGCGCAGCATCCCGGCTATCAGCTTGGAAAGCATAAAGGGTATGGCACGCAGGTTCACCGTCTCGCGCTGAAGCGGCTGGGATATTCGCCGATTCATAGAAAGACATTTGTTGTTAAAGAATTACGGATCACGTAATATGTATTACGTGATCCGTAATTGATTATTTTTAGGTTCATTCTTTCTGTCTGCGCAAAAAGAACTTGGTGACTTCCTCGGAAAAAGCGGGAATCAAGGAGAGGCCAAGCACGACGCTCCATTCACTGAATGACAGGAAGTGTGTGTTGAAGATCGGCTGCAGGAATGGAATACCGCACACAATCAAAAGCAACGCGATCGAAAGGCCGACTGCATATTGCATATACTTGTTTGAGAAAATCCCGATCTGGAAAATGGAAGCGCGCTCCGAGCGGACGGTATAAGCGCGGAAGAGTTCGCACAGCGAGAGCGTGACGAAGGCCATTGTTTCTGCCGTTTGAATGTTCACTCCGCGCCAATCGTGCTGAAGCAAGTAGAGAATTGGGTTCATGCCCTGTGGTACAAGTGCGCCAGCTTCTAAGTGCCAGATCAATCCGAGTCCAAAGGCCATTAAGACCGCGCTTGTCTGCGCGATGGTCTGTATAGTGATCCCCATGCCCATGATGCGATTAATGATCGGTTCGCTTTTGGTACGCGGTTTGTGAGACATAATGTCCGGGTCGCCTTTTTCCATGGCGAGTGCCAGCGCGGGCGCGCCATCTGTGATGAGATTGAGCCAAAGCAGTTGAATGGCCGTTAACGGCGCAGGCAGACCTGCCAGCGTGGCAAGGAAGATGACCATGATCTCGGCCACATTGGATGAAAGCAGGAAGAAAACGAATTTGCGGATGTTGGAATAAATGATGCGTCCCTGTTCGACTGCCGCGACAATGCTGGCGTAGTTGTCATCGGTCAGCACCATGTCGGCGGTCTCCTTGGCGACGTCCGTACCGGTGATGCCCATTGCCACGCCGATGTCGGCGCGTTTGATGGCGGGCGCGTCGTTGACGCCGTCACCGGTCATCGCCACGATTTCGTTATTAGCTTGCAAGGCATTCACGATGCGCATTTTGTGTTCCGGCGAAACGCGGGCGAAGACATCTGTTTTCTCGATTTCGCGGATGAGTTTCGTGTCGCTCATCGCATCCAGGTCCGCACCGGTTGCGACTTTGCGTCCGCGCTTGAGCAGGCCGATCTCATCGGCAATGGCGCGGGCGGTGTTGGGATAATCGCCAGTGATCATCACCGTGCGAATGCCGGCCCACCGCGCCCGTTCGAGCGCAGGCTTGACTTCTGGCCGCGGCGGGTCAATCATACCGACCAGGCCGACGAAGACCAGATCCTTTTCGAGTTTTTCCGTAATGATTTTGTTGGGATCATCCGGCACATCACGTTCGACGCGATAGGCCAGCCCAAGCACGCGCAGAGCATCTGCTGTCATCGAATCATTGGCGGCGGTGATTTCCTTGCGTTTCTTTGAAGTCAGCGGCTTGGATACGTCGTTCATTGTTTGATAACGTGTACACAAATCCAGCACTACATCCGGCGCACCTTTGACTGCGATTACGTTCCAGTTGCGAATTCTCTTGTCGTAAAATGGCGAAGGATCTTCGGGTTTTGGATTGCGCACATCGTGGACTGTAATCATGCGTTTGCGTTCTGAGTCGAACGGTATTTCGTTTTCGCGAGGATAAGCTTCATTGATGTCAATATGAAAAATGCCCGCCTTCGCGGCCGCGACGATCAAAGCCCCTTCGGTCGGGTCGCCGACCACGCGATAGGTCTGTTGCATATCGCTTGCGCCGGTGACTTCCAAATTCGCATCGTTATTTAACACGCCCAGCCAGAGCGCCGTCAACGCGGCGGGATAATTAGCAATGTCAATAGACTTTTGCTTGATTGTAAATTCGCCTTGCGGAACATAACCCGTGCCAGCCACTTCGATGAATTCACCGCCTGACCATAGACGGGTGACTGTCATTTCGTTCTGGGTCAATGTGCCGGTTTTATCGGAACAAATCACGGTGGCCGATCCAAGCGTCTCAACGGAAGCCAGCTTGCGGATCAGGGCGTGGCGGCGGATCATTTCGTGCATCCCAAGCGCGAGGCTGATCGTCACAACAGCGGGCAATCCTTCCGGCACAGCCGCAATTGCGAGACTAATGGCGATAATGAACACGTCGGTTATTTCTTTTAAATTTTCTTTTATGTACAAGAGGGGATTTATAAAAAGATCGCCAATGTTTGTGTAATTGATCAGAGCCACAACAAACACAACCGCTACCAAAAATAGAGCGCCAATGCTGAGCGTTTTTCCCAATTGATCGAGGCGGCGCTGCAAAGGCGTTTCTTCGGTTTCTACGTTTTGCAACATGCGGGCGATCAAACCTAATTGGGTGTGCATGCCGGTGCTGGTAACGACGCCGCGCCCGCGTCCGTACGCGACGAGAGTGCCCATAAACGCCGTGTTCCTGCGGTCGCCGAGCGGGACGTTTCTTCCCAGGACTGTAGCCGCGTTCTTCTGCACCGGCAGAGACTCGCCTGTGAGCGACGCCTCTTCGACGCGCAAGTTGATGGCTTCCAGCAGGCGCAAGTCTGCGGGCACATAATTGCCGGCTTCCAGGAAAACAATATCACCCGGAACCAGCTTCCGCGAAGGGACAGTCTGGCGATGCCCGTCGCGTAAAACCTGCGCCTCGGGTGCGGCCAGCCGTTTCAACGCGGCTAGAGCTTCTTCAGCGCGTCGTTCTTGAATGATGCCCAACAATGTATTCAGTATAACGATTGCCAGAATAGCTGACGCATCCACCCATTCGCCTAGTAAAGCTGAAATGACCGAGGCCACGATCAACAGGATCACCACAAAATTATTTAATTGATCCCAAAGCGTTGCCAGCCAGCCCGGACGCGGCGCTTCGTGTAATTGGTTATGCCCATAGCGATGCAAACGTTGTGCGGCTTCTTCGGAATTCAGCCCGTCTTCATGCACCTCGAGATCGCGCAGAACCTGCTCTGCCCCAAGCGCGTGCCAGTCTTTTTGCTCGATGCTTCCGACATTTCCTATTTTGAGTTCAGTTGACATAGAAGTCTCCGCTAAAGAAGTGGGTGAAGAAGAAAAGACCACCACGAATACTCGTGGTGGTCTTGCCAACGCTTGGAAGCGTATGGACTGCCGATGACTTTTCAGCCAATGATATGACGACAATCCATCCTGCAATTAAAGGAGCGCAGGCGGCTACTCCCCAACCAGAATTGAGTGTATTCTGTCGACAAAGGAATGTCAAGCAAAAAAGCCGACGGAATTATTAGCTGTATTGGTTATTCAGGGGCAATCCGTGTGCCGGGAGCAATTTCACTATTTTTTGGAATCACCACCACACCATCACGCACGAACCAATTCTCGGCATCAATTTCTGTATGGCGGGGAAATGGCCGAATAAACACACCTTCACCGATGCGAACGTTCTTATCCAGGATCGCGCCCTCGATATCACAATTTGGACTTACGCCTGTGGGAATGGAGGATGGCCGTTTTCCTGGATCATAATAATCCGCTCCCATAAGAATGCTGTCTTTGATTTGAGCTCCTGCCGCAACCTGACTGCGGACTCCAATTACCGAATGGGTGATCTTGGCTTTCTGGATGCGGCAACCGTTACATAGGAGAACGTCCTTTAACTGGCTGTTATTTATGACGCTCCCGGGGAGATAGCGGACATGAGTATAGATCGGGAATTTAGGATCATAGAAATTAAACGGCGGACTGGAAGACGCCATTTCCAGATTTATTTCATAAAAAGAGCGGATGGTTCCAATATCGCGCCAGTAGCCGTCAAAATCAAAGCCGTACACTTTGTGTGAATGGACAGCCTCGGGAATGATATTGATGCCGAAATCATCGTGGCTGGGATGATAAGTCAGCAGATCAATCAAAACCTTTATCTTGAAAAGATAAATGCCCATCGAGCCAAGGAAGGGACGCTCAGGATCGTCCCGGCTGATGAACCTGTCCTGTGTTTCCCTGTCCTGTGGCTTTTCCACGAAATTGGAAATTCGGCCATCCGATTCACATTTCAAAATACCGAGACGCGGCGCCTCGTCGCGCGGAACGGGGTGAACGGCTACCGTTATATCGGCATCTGTCTTCCAGTGAAACTCAGCCATTTCAGCATAATCCATGCGATAGAGATGATCGCCCGCAAGGATTAAAATATGCTCTGCGCCTGTAGATTGGATCTCAAAGAGTTGTTTGCGGACTGCGTCAGCTGTGCCCTGGTACCAGTCCGCAGACTCAAGCGTCTGCTCGGCGGCCCAGATCTGCACCCAGCCGGGGTGAAACGCATCGAAGTTATAGGTTTGGGTAATGTGTCGATGAAGAGATACGGAATTGAACTGCGTTAAAATAGCGACGCGGTAAATCTTGGAGTTGATGCAATTGCTAATGGGAATATCGATCAAACGGTATTGACCGGCGATTGGCACGGCAGGCTTGGAGCGCATTTTCGTCAGAGGATATAAACGGGCGCCGCGTCCACCGCCCATGATGACAGCCAGAATATCGTTCGTTGTTGCAGACATTGAAGGCCTCCATGCGAATGATGTAGTTGCAATTACTGTCTGAGTTTTATAAAGCGGCGTACTTTATTAGCGACATAGAGAAAAGGATACGTTAGCAAAATCATTCCATCTATCAACAAAAAGATCAAATAGAGTTTCACCTGGCTCTCCTTTCAAAAACAAAACGCGAAACTGCTATTGGGCAGTCTCGCGCTAAAGGCAGAGCGGGCGAGCGCCCGCGGTGGAAATATGGATCGTGCTGGTATAATGCCGAAGGAGGGAATCGAACCCTCAATCCCGAAGGAACACGATTTTGAGTCGTGCGCGTCTGCCAGTTCCGCCACTCCGGCTTACTTGCAGGCAGAGTATAACCAACCCTAATCTTAAGGTCAAGATGAAACTAGGAATTATCGGACTCCCACAATCAGGAAAAACGACTATCTTCAACGCGCTGACGCGCGGCAACACACCGACCACCGCCAGCGCGGGTCGGTTCGAAGTCCATACCGCAGTGGTGGATGTTCCCGACCCGCGTGTGACCAAACTCTCTGGCATGTTCAAACCGAAGAAGACCATCTATGCCAAAGTGACTTACGCAGATATCGCCGGACTTGAAACGGGCGCGGCTAAAAGCGGCATTTCAGGGCAGCTACTGAATCAACTCGCCCAGATGGACGGCTTTCTCCTAGTCGTGCGCGGTTTTGCCAATGACAACGTGCCGCATCCATCCGGTAACGTCAACGCCGTCCGCGATGTTGACATGATGCTGGGCGAACTCATGCTCAATGACTTGATCGCTGTCGAACGTAAATTGGAGAAGCTGGTCGAAGAGCGCAAAAAAGGCGGCACGGATAAAGTCATCAACGAACGGCAGACGGTTTTGTTCACACGCTTGCATGAAGCCCTCAATGCTGGTACACCGCTTCGCAAATTGGAATTCAACGCTGACGAAGCGCGCGAACTGGCATCGTTTGGTCTGTTGACGCGCAAAAGAATCTTGACCGTATTCAACATGGGCGAAGGACAATCTGCGCCCGATGCAAAACTGGATCATCCATCCGTTGCATTGATGGGCAAACTCGAAATGGAGATCGCTCAACTGCCTCCTGAAGATGCGGCGATCTTTATGCAGGAATACGGCATTCAGGAATTAAGCCTGAGCAAGATGATCAATCTTTCTTATGACCTGCTTCAGATTCAATCCTTCTTCACCGTTGGCGAAGACGAAGTCCGCGCCTGGACGGTGGATCGCGGCGTCTCGGCTCAGGAAGCTGCGGGAGCCATCCACACCGATCTCCAGCATGGATTCGTTCGGGCTGAGGTGGTGGCCTATGAGGACCTTGTCAACCTCGGGTCCATGAATGAAGCGAAAGCGAAAGGCAAACTACGATTGGAGGGCAAGGAATATCCCGTGAAAGATGGGGATATTATGCATGTCCGGTCTAGTATATAATGTGAATGTAGTTATAAATTGTTGATGCGCTCATGAAATAAACGGGAGGGCACTATGTCACCAAAATTTGGACGCCGGGGGGCAACATTCCTTTGGTCCGCAGTTGCGGCGGTTCTATTGGCCTGCAGTATAACGGGGACGGTTCCGATCAATCCACCCGCCTTTGACTCTACCAAAGCCGCACTCGAGCTGCAAGCAACGGCCATGTCTCTTCAGTTGACGCAGGCCGCGCTCAACTCACAGCCGCAAGCTACGCCTCAGCCGCCTGTCCCGCAACCAGCTATACCACCCCCATCTGTTGCCACTGAGATACAACCAACACCTACGCAGGATGTTGATACCCAGATAAAGTCAGCCAAGATATTGGTTTACGAGAATACAGACGAGCGCGGCATTGGCATGTGGATCCAAGATGCTCTGGATGGGATGGGGCTGAAATATACACAGACCGGTTCCTATAGCGGGCACTTCATGGAGTATCTCAATTCGGGTATCAAGTACGATCTGATCATCGTTGGGGCGGAAGATAAAGATAAAATTTCCGGTGAGTTCTGGGATGTGATTAATACCCGTCTGGCACGCGATAAAGCCGCTCTAATCGCCGAGATATGGTACCTGCAACGCGAGGCAAACGGCCCGATTGCCAAAATATTAGGCGGATGCGGCGTCCGTTATCGAAAGGCCTACGATATCGCCGATTCAATCTACTGGTGGGATCCTACACATCCCATCTTCAATGAACCGAATACAGTGCTTCCACTCCTGCACTATAGCCGTTATTGGGCGAGTGGTGCAGGAGATGAGATCGTACTGGGAGGCTCAGGCGATGCAACCATGCTGGCGGGCCTTGCCTCGAAGAGAAGCGATGAGGGTGTGCTTGCGACCTGTTACCAGGGACGGGTGATCATCCAAACTTTTTCTGACCATGATTATCATCAGGAGGATATTATTCCGCTCTGGCAAAACTATATTCACTACACATTGAAGAACCACTTTGCGGCTGTACCGTGAAATAAAGAGAGGCTGAGTTTCCGGGAAAAACTCAAATTGAAGTCTACACTCTATTTTTGGGGAATGCGGACTTCGACAAGCACCTCTAGATTCTTTGCTTGAAACTTTAGGAGCGACCAAGTTTGGTCGCTCCTAAAAAATATGGAGACAATATGACCTACACTCAAACCGGATGGAGTCTCACTGATCTCTTCCCCGGCTTCGACAGTCCCGACCTTGAAGCGGGGTTCGATAAGGTTGAGGAGCAGGTAGCGTCCTTTGAGGGCGTGCGAGGCAAATTGAAGCCCGAAATGGATGCAGGACAATTCCTCGATGTGGTACGTGCTTCCAATGAAACGACTCGCATTGTCAATAAATTGTATTCGTTCGCAGGTCTGTCCTTTGCGGCGGATACACAAGACCAAGCTGCTCAAACTTTGATGGGACGCATCGAGCAGTTCGCGGCTGAAATGCAAAACCGCACTCTCTTTTTCAGCCTGTGGTGGAAGGATGTGGATGATCAGAATGCCAAACGCTTGATGGACGCGGCAGGCGATTATCGTTACTATCTCGAAGAGATGCGCCACTTCAAGCCGCACACGTTGAGCGAACCAGAAGAGAAGATTCTTAATCTCAAGAATGTAACCGGAGCCAGTGCGCTTAATACGCTCTATGACTCGATCACCAATCGTTATGTTTTTAAACTGGAAGTGAATGGCGAAGTCAAGGAATTAACGCGTGGCGAGTTAAGTTCCTACGTGCAAGGCCCGAACGCCGACCTGCGTGCCAGAGCTTATCAGGAACTGTACCGTGTTTTCAGTGCCGATGGTTCCATTCTCGGGCAGATCTATCAGGCGCTGGTGCGCGATTGGCACAATGAGAATCTGTTGCTTCGTAAATTTGCCAACCCGATCTCGGCTCGCAACCTGGGCAATGATATTCCCGATGAAGCAGTCAATGTTCTGCTGGATGTGGCAAAGAAGAATGTCAGGCTATTCCAGCGTTATTTCAAAATCAAGGCCAAACAAATCGGCGTGAAGAAATTGCGCCGTTACGATATTTATGCACCGGTGGCCAAAGCGGAGAAAAAGTTCGAGTTCGACGCGGCTGCTCAAATGGTGTTTGAAGCGTTTGGCTCGTTTGAACCGAGGATCGCCGAGTTGGCGCGTCGAGTCTTTGATCAGAATCACCTGGATGGCGAAATCCGCAAAGGCAAAGACAGCGGCGCGTTCTGTTGGTCAGTCGTCCCGGAGATGACGCCATACGTCCTGCTCAATTACCAGAGCCGTGCCCGTGACGTGGCGGTGATGGCGCATGAACTTGGACACGCCATTCATGCGATGTTGGCTGAGCATCACACGGCGTTTACTTTTCATTCGTCCCTGCCACTGGCTGAGACGGCGTCTACATTTGGCGAAATGATGTTGACTGATAAACTGTTGAGCGAAGAGACCGACGAAGCCGTGCGTCGCGATATTTTGTTCAAACAAGCGGATGATGCTTACGCTGCCATTATGCGCCAATCTTATTTCGCATTGTTCGAGAAGCAGTCACATGAGATGATCAAGAAGAATGCTTCAGTGGATGAAATATCCGCGGCCTATTTCGAAAACTTGAAAGAGCAATTCGGCGATGTAGTGGAGTTGAGCGACGAGTTCAAGTGGGAATGGGTTTCGATCCCGCACATCTACCACACGCCGTTCTATGTATATGCCTATGCCTTTGGACAATTGCTGGTGTTCTCGCTGTATCAGCAATTCAAAGTCGAGGGTGAGTCGTTCAAGCCGAAATATCTCAAGATCCTGTCGGCGGGCGGCTCGGAGGCTCCAGCAAAAATCCTATCGGATGCGGGCATTGACATCCGCTCAGCGAAATTCTGGCAAGGTGGGTTCGATGTATTGGAGAGATTGATAGATGAATTGGAAAATTTAAAGTAAACAAAAACTGCAACTGATTTTCAGTTGCAGTTTTTGTTACTATCAATAAAAAATATTTGTAAAAGAGTGACCTAGACAACAGTAAACTGTGACGGATCGGTCGGGCTGTATTTGATGCGGATCTTGTCGCCGACGCGCGGAATAGCGATCTTCGACACCATGGTCTGTCCGGTCACGTCAAACGCGGGACCATAAGCGGGTTGCACTTTCAAGGTTAGTTTGACGACCGGGTTGAAGTTGATCAGTGCGCCGGTATCTTCGATGGCAACTACATCGGCAGTTGCATCCAGTCCCATTTGCGCCATCTGCTGGCTGGCATTCGCCATATTGATCCCGGCCTGAGCCTGGGCCAAAGCATTATCAGTCTGGTCAACAAAATCCTTGCCCAAAAAGGCCTTCGTAACGCCCTTCAACAAAGGATTGTTCAACGTCTTGTTGGCCTGATCGAGAGCCTTCTGGGGATCTTTTTCAATCTTTTTTCCGAACATGGTTTTCTCCTTTTTGTATTGGTTTATATTTGAGCACAATAATAGCACTCGCATATTTCAGGTACAATCCGCCCTCGGTAATGCAGTACCTTTGTCCTATAATAAAAAAGAGCCGGACGATTTTTTTCGTCCGGCTTCTGTAAAATTCTATGCTTCGTAATCGGCTTGTTCTTCGTCAACCACCATCACTGGCTCATCGGATGGTTTCTTGTCGAGGAACTGGAGCAAAAGCGCAACGACCTTCGTTGAGTATTTGGTCTCGCCTTTATCCTCATATTTATCCGTCTTGAGCCGTCCTTCGAGATAGATCAGACTGCCCTTCTTGAGATATTGCTCGCAGACTTCAGCCAGGCGTCCCCAGGCTTCGATGTAAACCCATTCAGTGTATTCCTTGGTTTCGCTTCCGCTTTTCCGGCGTTGCGAAACGGCAATACTGAAATGGGCCACTTTCTTGCCGTTGGGAGTGGAGCGCGTCTCGGGGTCTTTTCCGAGACGTCCGATCAATTGCACACGGTTTAGAGCTGGCATAATTGATTCCTCCTTTAGGGGTTTTATAAAAACAAAGAAACCACAGATTAACTCGGATCTTCACGAATTCTCATCGTGTCCATCTTTACTTCTCTGCGGCTCCTCTGCATTTTCATTCGGGTCCCAAAATCATTTCGAACGGGGTTATACTATTTTTTTGAGAGAGGGCAGACCGGTTTTCATTTCAGCCACGGTATAGCCCGCGGGCACTTCATCCACGGCGCCATCCTTGACCTCGCGCGAGAAGAAGTACAATTTTCGTTCCTTCCCGGTCGAGCTTGTGATGACTTTAGCGTGCAAAAAATATGTCTGACCTTTGGAATTAGTAAAAGCGTAAGCCATGTATATCTCCTTTTTAGTTTAAGACAATAAAAGTGTAGCACACATTTTCTATCTGTCAACCGGGAATTTCGGATCATGATGATTGTTTCCACACTCGACGAATTACACACCGCCCGCCTCCTTTTGGACGGGTCGGTGGGACTCGTGCCAACGATGGGATACCTGCACGAGGGGCATCTCTCCCTCACCCGCCGCGCAAAGGCCGAATGTAAGGCTGTGGTTGTGAGCATCTTCGTCAATCCCACGCAGTTCGCACCAACCGATGATCTGTCCAAATATCCGCGCGACCTTGAGCGTGACCTGCGCCTGCTCGAATCCGTTGGCGTGGACCTGGTTTGGACGCCCATGCCTGAAGTGATGTATCCGCCCGGGTTCCAGACGTGGGTCGAAGTCGAGGAAATGACTCGCCCGCTCGAAGGTTCGGTGAGACCCGGCCACTTCCGCGGCGTTACAACGGTTGTCGCGAAACTGTTTAACGCCATCCAGCCGACGCGAGCTTACTTCGGACAAAAAGACGCGCAACAGGCCGCCGTCATCCGCCAGATGACGCGCGATCTGAATTTCCCGATAGAGATCATCATCTGCCCGATCATACGCGAAGCGGATGGACTCGCCATGTCGAGTCGCAATGTTTATCTTGACATGGAACAGCGCAAGGCCGCCACGGTTTTATTCCGCGCCTTGAGTGCCGCGAAAGATGAATTTGAAAAAGGTGAGCGCGATGCAGAAAAGTTAAGAAGAAAGATGAAAGCAGTGATTGCTGGCGAGCCGCTCGCTCAAATGCAATATGTCTCCTGCGCGGACTATGATACATTGCAAGAGTTGGAAAAAGTAACCGGGAAGATTTTGCTTTCGATGGCGGTCTTTTTGGGGAAGACAAGGCTGATAGATAATTTTGTGTTGGAGTAAAAAAGCAGGGCGACCAATTGGTCGCCCTGCGCTCTGATTGTTACGGCCCCCACTTCAAAATATAAGCATAGTTTGTTGGCACCACATTAGGACATCTATCGGGATAAACAATTTCCGCCTGCCCCCCATTATAGACATTCTGAATAGGTGCAAAGGCCACGATGGCAAGGCTGGCGCGACCGTTGTTGAGAAAATATAACTCTCTGTTTTGAACGGGAGAAATCTTCAAACACAAAGGACACGAAGGGAAAAAACTGAAAAAATTGCGCCCTTTTCCCTCCTTTGTGTACTTCGGATCCATTGTGTTCAGGTTCTTTCTGCCAGAAAAGGGACGAGCCTAATTTAATATTTCCAACTTATATCTGCTCAAACCTTTGGATGGGAACGACAAACAACATCGCACGCTTCTCTTTGGACCCGGTAAGCGCTACCGTTTCGTGGACCAGTGTAATGGCTGAATCTACTCGCTCATCCTTGACGCCGATCAAAAGAGTATCTACGCCGCTTCTTAAAAAGCCGCCCGTAGACGCGATGCGCGTGACACGGTATTCCGCGCTGGTCAGGGCGCGCGTGAGTGCGTCTGCCTCTGTGTCTTTGATAATCACGATGATCATCTTCATGGCTGTACCTCTTTGTCAAGTGGTGGTTGCACGCGTTTTATATTTCTTCAAATCTTTCCACAGGCAAGGCAAATACGATTGCACCGCCCACTGTCACCGGGATGGGCGTGGGCATTGGCATGGGCGAGCCTTCTAGTGGCATGCTCAAATATTCCACACGTTGGCGGCAGGATTCACGCAGAGCCGCCAGCGTCTCTTCCTCGCGGCTTTCGGGCAGACCAATCAACAACGTGGCATTGCGTCGTCCTAGAAATCCGCCCGCGCTGGACAAATAGACAATGGGCGCGCCCAAAGGCTCAAGCGCGCGCGTAGCTGAGTCCAGGTCTTGCTCTTGTACAACTGCCAATATTAAAAGGCGGATGGGATTGGTCATGGGCGTCTCCATTTTTACTTCAATAAAAGAATACCACGATTAATTGGCAGATACTACCAATGAGGCAGTGTCGGTCACTGAGATGGATTTGCCGTTCGCAAAAATAATCTCTGTTTTATCGAATCCCCGGATTACCTTCAAGCCCTTGTATTGAATTGTCACCGGCCACACGAAGGGATTCCTGCCTTCGAGCCGTACGCGCGTGGATGAAAGAATCGTCACGCCCAAAGTTTGCAGGAAAAGTCCAACTGGCGCAAGGCCGCTCAATGCACCGCGTTCGCCGATGCCGCTTCCGGTCTCGGCGTGATAACGTTGATAGAACGCGCGGCTTTGCTTGAGACTTTGGATAACAGCGTTCATCAAATGTGCTGTCAGACGCGCGGCTTCATTTCGAAAATTGTAAGCCAACAATCCTTCGCCGATCAGTTGATTCCAGGGCAGGTGAACGCTCATCGAAACGGCGTCCGCTTTCGGGTCCGGCATGAACGCCAGCGCGGGAATGCCGTAAGGTCGGTCGAATCTTTCCGCGTCCAGCAGGGATCGCCCAATCAAAACCTGCGCGCGTTGGTGATCGGGGATGCGCGCCCAAAGCGGCGTGAAGAGCGTGATGTCTTCGCTGGCTGTGTCCACTGTGTGAACAATAATTTTGTCTTTATCTTCCAGCCCTTTGACGCTGATGCGCCCGATCTTTGAAAAAACTTTTTGGCTGGTCGCGACCAACCCGCCGCTGCGCCATTGGAATTGATTCTCCTCGATAATTTCAGACTCGCCTTTGCCTTTGCTGACTAATTCGCCGATCTCAACTACTGGCCGCTTTGCCGCGGGACTTTTAGTTTGCACCTCGATCAACAGCCGTACCGGCACTTCGAACTCTTTCTTCGGACGCATGTTGCCATTGCCCGTATGTTTTGCGATAACTTTGCCGGGCTGACATTGCTTTGTGACCCGGTCGCGATAGGAATACAACGCGCCGCGTGCGTCCCAACTTGCTTCGACGGATGAGCGCAGTGCAGCGGCTTGTTTGTGAAGCAAGGTTAATTCACTGGCGCGCTCAAGTTTTACGGCCATTAAGATCAAAGACTCAGCTTCGTGATAAAGCATGGCTTCAAGCGCAGGATCATGGATGACGGCGATGTTGATGCCCTGCGACCACGGATGCCACACGTCGAAGAGTGGATTGTCATCGAAGCCGGTTTGTAAAATATGATCCCATTCGGGGATGCCGTCTCGGTCATGGTCATGATCGGGTGAGAACCAGCTCCAGAAAAAGGCCAACAATTTTGGGAAGACTTCTTCGATGAAGCCTTCGTCCTGGGTCTCTTGATAATATTTCCATGCCATTCCTGCCAGCATGGGGGCGGCCAGGAATTTGGAGCGTTGACCAGCGAGACCGGGCTTGCCATCTATCGAACCATCTTCAGTTTGAACGCTAAAATAATTTTCAAGAAGGCCGCGCGTAAGTTGTCGTTCAACAGGAATTAAGCTGGAGAGATAATAAGTTTCAAGCGCAGACTGACCATTCCAGGATGGCGGGTAATCGTGGCCGTCGCCTCTGTGGGAATATCCGCTATCGGGCTGGCGCAATTGCACAAAAGATGGATGGGGCAATTGTTTGCTGGCCGGGAAGAACAAACTCGACGCGGCTCTTTGGCCGAAGGCTAAAGCCGCGTCCCAATCGGCGTCGCCGGTTTGAATGTCGAGAATTTGACTGGCATCCATCATCTCGATGCGTGCCCGCTCTGCATCCCACGGACGCGCGGTCGTGCGGCGCGCCAGTTCAAACGATATTTCGGCGGAGGCCTCGCTGGCTAATGACCAGGTGATGGTGCGAGTCAGGCCGGGGTCAAATTGAAGATCGAGTGCGAGAGATGGATACGGGCCAGGCCCCGCGCTCGGTCCGCCAATCATAAACAGAACAGGCGCAAGCCCGCCCGTTTGTCCGGCAAGAACGTTGACCATCTGTTGTTGCGAGTGTGAAAGGGGCTGGCCGTCGAGAGGAGTCAACGCACCGCACAGTTCAAGATTTATTTTGCGGGCAAAGGTTGTGCGGTTAGAAATTGTTAATCGTCCCGCGATGACATGTGATTCAGGAATCCAATACTCGGCGCCGACTTCCAGGCCTTCGAATGGAGAAAAGTTCAATAAAAGGAAATTTGGATAAAAACGGCGCAGGCGTGGAGCGGCGTGAAATTCAGCAGGACTTGTTACGCTTCTACCCAATTCACTGAAGCGATAAAAGAGGCGCATCGAGCGAGCACGCAGTCCATAGGTGGTGCGGGCGGCTAAAGCGGCAGGTTCGCCGGCGCCGATCTCAAGTTCCCAGACTTGATCGTTGACATAATCAGGCTTGCACAAACGCGCATCCGCCGCGAGAGTCAGAGAGAGCGGGTCGCCTGCTTGAAGATTCCAATCGTGCATGGGTATATTGTACGGTTAGATGCGCGTGAGGTCAAAGGGTATAATTTAGCCTGACAAGTTCAATAGGTCTGACAGGTCTAACATGTCTGACTTGTAAGACTTTTGAGACCAGGAGACTTTCTATGTCCGGACTTTATTTCGAAGAATTCAGCGTGGGACAAAAGATCATGACGGTGGGCCGCACCATCGCCGAAAGTGACATTATGACTTTTGCCGGGGTCTCCGGTGACTCTAACCAGATACACACCGACGCGGAGTTTAGCAAATCCACGCCGTTCGGTCAGCGTGTCGCACATGGACTTTTGGGTTTGTCCATTGCTTCGGGACTCGCCATGCGGACGGGGATTCTGGAAGGCACGGTCATGGCTTTTCGCGAGATCAACGAGTGGAAGTTTGTCAAACCTGTTTTCATCGGCGACACTCTTCATGTGGAATTAACCGTCATCGAAACAAAAGCTTTACCGCGCATCAGCGGCGGAGCGGTGACGATTGTGCTCGATGTAAAAAACCAGCACGACGATACCTGCCAGCGCGGAACTTGGAATGTGTTGGTGGTGTCAAAACCCAAGTAATTTTAGGAGTACGAAATACGTATTACGTAATACGTATTTCGTAAAAGGTATAAGCATTAATGACTCAAGACGATCCTCGCGATAAATTCAGACGATTGATAAATTCAGAAGATGAGACGCGCGCTGAGCCTCCATCTCAGCCCGCGCGAAGTGGCAAATCGACGCCCCTCTCCCGTCCTGCGTTGGACAGGAACAATATGCCCCTGCCGCGCCGCGTGGATGAGATCGACACGGATGGCACGCGCGTCACGCCTGCCGCGTACGAGACGCGAACCGGCCCTCGAAGCACGCCCCCGCCTTTGGTCCCGCCACGCAGCGGCGGACCGAGATTCAATTTTCGTAATTGGGGATGCCTCATCCGTGGGCTGATCGTTATTGTCTTTGTTTTTGTCATTGTTGGGCTTTGTCTTGGTTCGCTGGCAATCTATGAATATAACTCCATCGCCAGTTCTCTTCCAAGCATCAGCGACCTGCAACAACGCGCTTCGCAGTTTGAAACCACGCGCATCCTTGATCGCAACGGGGATGTACTTTATGAAATCATTGACCCGAATGCAGGCCGCCGCACATATGTAACGCTTGATAAAATTTCGCCCGCGTTGGTGGCCGCCACGATCGCCACTGAAGACAAGGATTTTTATAACCATCCAGGTTATAACGTCTGGGCCATCATGCGTGCCATCTGGCAGAATTACACCAGCAAAGAGACAGTCTCGGGAGCATCCACGATCACACAGCAACTAGCGCGCGCAATTTTGCTTTCACCAGATGAGCGCAGCCAACAAACGTATTTTCGTAAAGCGCGCGAGATCATTCTCGCGGCCGAGATCACGCGGCGCTATTCCAAGGATGAAATCCTCGAACTTTATCTCAATGAAATTTATTACGGCAATCTTTCCTACGGGATTGAAGCCGCTTCGGAAACATATTTCAAAACGACTGCCGCTCAATTGACACTGGCCCAGGCCTCGTTCCTGGCGGGACTTCCGCAGTCTCCCGCCATTTATGATATTTTTACCAACCGCGAGATCACGCTCGCCCGCCAGCAACAGGTGCTGATTTTGATGACGCAGGTCAGCTTTGAACAAAATTGTATTCGTGTCAGCAACAACCCTTCACCGGTTTGCGTTGACCCGGCTGCCGCGGCCACTGCGGCAACAGAGGTGCGCGATTACATTTTTCAGACTCCTGCAATTAACATGCGCTATCCACACTGGGTCAATTATGTGCGCTCCCAATTAGAATCCAGTTACGACGCACAGACCATTTATCGCTCCGGATTCACAATCTACACCACGCTCGATCCGAACTTGCAGGATACAGCCCAGCAACTGGTCACGACTCAGGTTGCGGCATTGGTTGACAAACATGCCACCGACGGCGCGTTGGTGGCCATCCGTCCCTCGACGGGCGAGATCCTCGCCATGGTCGGTTCGGCGGACTTTAATAACACCGACATTTCCGGTCAGGTCAATATGGCAGTCAGCCAGACGCGCCAGCCTGGTTCTTCGATCAAGCCTATCAATTATGTGGCGGCTTTTGAAAAAGGCTGGACGCCCGCCACCCTCATCTGGGATGTGCCTTCTGAGTTCCCACCCTCTGGTGATCCCAACGATACTCGTGAGCCGTATAAGCCAATTAACTATGATGGAAGATTTCACGGTCCAGTCACTGTCCGCACGGCGTTGTCAAATTCATATAACATCCCTGCCGTGAAGACGCTTCAGTTCGTTGGCGTTTACGGCGAGCATGGCATGGTCGCCATGGCAAAGCGCCTGGGTATCACATCGCTCGATCGCAATGACTATGGCCTTTCGCTCACGCTCGGCGGCGGCGACGTCAGTTTGTTGCAAATGGTCGGCGCATTCTCTGTGTTTGCAAATGCAGGCGTAAAGGTCCCTCCCGTTTCCATTTTGAAGATCGTTGACTTTCAGGGCAAAGTTGTCTACGAATACAAACCCCCGCAGGGCGAGCAGGTTATCAGCCCTGAGCATGCTTATTTAATTACATCCATTATCTCGGACAACCAAGCCCGCGCTCCAATGTTCGGAACGAATTCCGTTTTGAACCTGCCCTTCCCTGTCGCGGCCAAGACTGGCACGACCAATGACTTCCGCGATAACTGGACGCTCGGTTACACTCCAGACCTTGTAGCAGGTGTGTGGGTTGGCAATGCCGATTACACGCCAATGGTCAACACAACTGGTCTTACCGGTGCGGCGCCGATCTGGTCGCAGTTTATGCAAGCTGCCGTCTCGTATGTAACACAGGGGAATCCGAGTCCGTTCAATCGTCCCGCGGGAATCGTGGATAAGGTGATATGTGCTTTGTCCGGTACTGAGCCATCGCAATGGTGCACAGGCGGCCAGCGCAATGAAGTCTTTGCGTCCGATCAATTGCCTTTGCCTCCCGGCCAGGATTTGCGTCGCATCATTGCACTTGATACCTGGACGGGATTGCAAGCCTCCCCGGATTGCAGCGACTTCAAGAATACTGAAACGGTTATCAACGTCACTGATCCATTCGCCAAGGATTGGTTCGGGACAAGAGATGGTCGCAATTGGCTGGATGCTCATGATTTTCCTTCGCCGCCAGTTTATGCACCTGACCGCCAATGTTCAAAGAATGATCCACGTCCAACCATCGAACTCAGCGTCAACGAGGGCGATGTTGTTGCTCAAAATACGCTGGCGATCAAAGGCACTGCAGATGCAACCGGCGATTTAAAATCGTGGCGTTTGGAATTCGGGCTGGGCGACAATCCCGGCAACTGGACGACTCTTTCGCAGGGCGACCAGCCGGTCAAGAACAACCTGTTGTTTAATTGGGATATGTCGAACTTACCCAATGGAACCATCACGCTGCATTTATATTTGACTGGAGCAAATGGCTACGCTGAACGTTTTGTCCACTTCACGCTTCAAGTCCCGACCCCGACTCCGCCGCCGACAAATACGCCTTTGCCCACGCCGACAGATACTCCGATCATCATCGCCCCAACGGATACGCCGACCGATACCCCTGTCCCAACTGACACGTCGACAAATATACCACCTACGTCTACACCATAGGGACAAATCATGCGCCTTGAAGACCTGAACTGGATGGATGTAGAAAAATATCTTCAACAGGATGACAGATTGATATTGGTTGTCGGTGCGACTGAGCAACATGCATATCTTAGCCTGCTGACGGATATCAAAATCCCGTTGGCGTTGGCCGACTCCGCTTCACAGGCAACGGGTGTGCTTGTCGCACCGCCGTTGAACTTCGGCTCATCACCTTATTTTCTTGCCTATCCCGGCACACTCAGTTTGCGCGTTGGCACGTTGATCGCCGCCATGGAAGACATCGTCCGCTCGGCGTATGGACATGGTTTCCGCCGGATTCTCATCATCAATGGACATGGCGGTAATTCGCCCGCACGGCATCACCTTCATGAAGTCAATAATGATCTGCCTAGTCTCAGATTAGATTGGTACGACTGGTGGCTTTCGCATTCTGTGGAGGATGTGGCGGTCAAACATCAGATCAAACCGACTCATGCCAACTGGCTGGAGGCGTTTCCGTTCACTATCGTGGGGGAAATGCCCGAAGGAAACAAGACTCCGCCCAAAGTCCCGGCCGCGATCCTGAATGCTAAAACGGCGCGCGAGGTTTACGGCGACGGCTCGTTCGGTGGTCCATACCGCGTCAGCGATGACATTATGCATGAATTGTTTGCCGCCGCGCTGGAAGACATTCTGCAATTGTTAAAGTTTGATTAGCCCGGCTCTTGACCGAAACCCATCCTGCGCGTATAATTTGGTTCGTTGGATGTAAAACTGAGTGAAATACAGCAAGCGCTTGAGGAGAAAAGCCTCGAAGCGCTTGCCTTTGTTTGTCTCTTGTACAAGCCGACTACACGCTATACAAGAACAATGCTCAACAACTCTATCCGCTCAGGACGAGGAGAGAAGCAGTGGAAACTAAAGGACTGACCGCACTCCGTATCAGCCTAGCATCGCCCCAAACGATCATGTCTTGGTCGTATGGCGAAGTGCTCAAACCAGAAACCATTAACTATCGCCGCTTACGGCCGGAGAAAGACGGGTTATTCTGTGAGGCCATCTTTGGCCCGACCCGTGATTGGCAGTGTTATTGCGGCAAATATAAAAACCCCCGTTACAAAGGCATCATCTGTGATAAATGCGGCGTAGAAGTAACTCGCGCTGCTGTGCGCCGCGAACGCATGGGGCACATCACACTGGCCACGCCCGTTGCACACATCTGGTATACGCGACGTATCCCTTCACAGTTGGGTATGCTGTTGGATATTTCGCGTCGTAACCTGGACCGTGTGCTTTATTTTGCCCAATATATTGTTACCTATGTGGACGAAGAAGCCCGCCAAAAGGCCCTCAAGCGTTTGGAAGATGAAATCTCTGTCTCCGAGCGTGAGCAGGCCGCGGGTGTCAATGCCAAGATCGCCGAGATCAAGACCAAGCGCGATCACAAACTAGCCGAGATCAAACAAAGACAAGCATCCCTCGAACAGGGCTACGATGAGAAGATCGCGGAACAACTTGACCCCGTCATCAAAGAGGGCCAGAAACTCGAAAAGACCCTGCAAGATCAGATGGGCGAGGCCGCCAAAAAGATCGTTGTCTTTGAACTGACCGGCGAGAAAATTTTGGACGCGGGCGACAAGGTCGCCAGCAAGCACATCAGCCAGGTGCAAAA
>Ga0172368_10001745_pt1 | contig 28980 bp, 31 predicted proteins | sample Lak11m_FD_114540 | JGI IMG/M metagenome (GOLD analysis project Ga0172368, IMG submission 114540) | Freshwater microbial communities from Kabuno Bay, South-Kivu, Congo - kab_022012_11m | ecosystem: Environmental > Aquatic > Freshwater > Lake | place: Democratic Republic of the Congo: South-Kivu...
CAAATAAAAATTGTTATGACGATAATTACATTAAACTTTACAGAAATACTAATCAAAATGTTTTAAAAATTATTGATGGAGTTTCATTTGACTTAGAAAAAGATATTTAAAAAATTTTAGGTGACTGTTTTTCTAATTTAACACTTTGGGACCGGCTTTGTGCTCGGTGCACAAACCATTATTCAATTAATTTTTTTATTCAATTTAATTTTAATAATTGTTTTATCAAATTTATTTAAAATATATTTTTTTTATGTTGAATCTCTTATTCATATCTTAGATTCTCTGATCGAATTTTTATTATATATTGTTCACAATCTTACATAATTTTTTTGAAAAAAGAAAAAGTATTTAAGCAAGCATATCAAGGATATATGAACACTTTAGTGAGGTGTCTAAACAAAATGGCTGCAAAAAAAGCAAAGAAAGCTCCAAAGAAAAAATAAGCTCTTAATAATCTAAGCAATTGCTAAGTGCTATCTATTATTTTATTATTTTTTTTCTTTTCCTCAAAACTTTTTCTCTCGATTCAAAGTGAAAATACAAAATTCTTAGTCCAAGAATGAGTTTAATTAGTTTAAGAAGTTAAGATAACCACGCAGAATGCCCAAAGTGAATTATGAGATCTACACCTGTTCTTTCCGAGTCTATCGGAATATCACATGCACCAAAATTAGAACCAGCCCAAATCAGAACTTGAGCTTCAGTTTTTTCTTCTATAATCTTCTGTATTTCTCCAGCCTTAGGTTTAAGTCCATCTGGCAAGTGCAATAGAACCCGTTTCGACTTACTTTTTTGAATTTCCTGAATTACTCTAGAATATTCAAGGTCATAATCAAATGGAATCATTTTTTTGACTTAGCTTTCTTTGGTTTGGATTCTTCTTCAGCGTCTTCATCAGATGTTTCATCAGATGTTTCATCATCTTCTGCTTCTTCAACTTCTTCATCAGATTCTTCTAAATCTTTTGAGTCTGTTTCAACTGATTCTTCATCTTCGCTCCCATCCATACCTTCTAAATCATCATCTAGAACTTCTTCTTGAGGTTCTTCAACTAGTTCATCCACGACTGCGCTATCTTTCTCTGTAGAAACATATCTTACGTCAAAGTATCTTAGTGGATAAATTTTTTGAAGTTTCTCTTTTATTTCTTTCTGTAATCTTAAGTCTGTAAGTTCTTTTATGAATGAATCTAGAGTCATTGTTTTTATCATTCTTTTCAGGTGAGCTCTCGTATCCAATCTTAATTTGCTTACAACTGATTGATGTGTTTTTGAATTTGTTATTATTATAGGTTTTACTCTTATTGTTTTATTATCACTGGTTTTTGCTAAGAATGAGTCCTCAACTTTGTTCTTTCCTCTTCTTACAAGTCTTTTTATGTATGATTGGTTAAGAACCAAGCCCATTATTTCAGCTAAACCTTTTCCTTCTTGTATAGCTGCAACCTTGAATAAGATGTTAATATTCTGTTTCTTCATGTCGTTTATGAATGTGGACAAATTTAAATTCAAAGGTTTTCCAATTAAATCTTCCTTTAAGTAAACATAACTTTCTCCTAGAAATGCTTTGTTGAATACTTCTGGAGCATGAATGCTTACCCAGACTTTTTTAGATTTTTTCTTTGTAGAAACGTTTTTGACAGCCATTTTTGTTACCTTTTAATTATCTCTTAGCTCTTCTTCTCTTCTCTTTTTTCATTCTCTTTCTTTGCCATTTCCATCTCATCTGGCCTTTTTTCTTCCATCTTCTTGAGCTTCTTTTCAAATTTTATCCTCTCCTAATATTTATGTTGCGAAAGTTAAATTGCCCTCCATACGACAATTATCAATTAACAAGGAGAAAAGCTGTTCATTTAAAAACTTTTCTAAGCATTTAGTTGGTGTTTGTCGTGTTTTTTCAAGACAAAAGTGATGCGGGTACCGAGATTTGAACTCGGGACTTCGGGCTTATGAGACCCGCACTCTAACCAGGCTGAGTTATACCCGCGTAATGTATACGAGAAATTATAATTATTTAAAAAGGTTGTCCTGAATTTGTTCTTATTTCTGTTGAATTTTTAGAGCATCTTTTTTGAAAATGTCAATAAATTTCTGAATCAAAACAGAAGTGCCCTGATATTTGTTTTTTTCAACTAAGAAAATAAGTATTGTACTTAATAATATACTAAAGAACACTACTCCTAAGACTAGATCTCCAAATACTTGTGCGCCTTCTATTCCTGCTTGTACGGGTAATTGCGCCAATACTGCTGCTGCCAGCCCTTTCGGAACTAGTCCTTCAATTACTGCAAGATCTTTCGGTGAAGTTGATTTTCTTAGCGGTAACGCAGATACTGTTCTTGCGACAAATAAAATTAAAACAATCAATAATGAAAGAGCCATCATCAAGAGGTTTGAGAAATTTATCAATAATCCCAAGTAAACGAAAAAGAATGCCTTCACAATGAAGGATATTTCTGCGTAGAAGAATCTTTCTGAATTCTTTATTGTATTTTCAGACGATCCTTCTTCTTTGTTAAACATAGATAATACTTTACTGGAATTTCCTAGTATTATTCCAAACGCTAAACAAGCTATTGCACCATTTGTATTCAAAAATTCTGCTAGCCCAAATAATAATAACATAAATGCTATTGTAATCATGTATGATTTGGTGTATTGCGCCAATTTCTTAAGAAGCGCTAACCAAATTACTCCTGCGACTAATCCAATTACTATTGCTACAATGAATGTATATAATAGACCTCCTACAAATCCTGATACTTGTAAGCCTCCAGCCTTTACGACCTCCACAATTGCAATAGTTGTAACAATACAAAGCACGTCGCTTATTGCTGATTCTAATGTTAATGATGTTGATGTTTCTTTTGAAATTTTTAGTCTTTTTACTATTGGAACTACAACTGCGGAAGATGTTCCTCCAAGTATTGCACCGAGAATCAAGCCTCCAACAAGACCAAGTCCTGAAATCCAAGCAACAACTGTTACAACCACTATAGTAACTAGGAAATTAATTATCGCTAAAGATGCCCCGCCATACATTCCTTTGAATAATTGGTTTAATCTTAGATTTAATGCTCCTTCAAATAATATAAATATCAGTGCAAACGTTGTGAAAAAAGGAGCTATCTGATCTATTGCTGCAGGATCATATTGTCCAAGTATTGCTTTTAACGCAATTCCAAACAATATTAACCAAATCACATCAGGAATGTTTGTCTTTTTGAAAACTATTTCTCCTATGAATCCTAAGAAGATTATGACTCCTGCAATTACAAATAATGTGAATACTTCCATGTTTCTTTTTTATGCTAATTTTTCTTTTAATTGATCTAAACTTGTTATTTTGTTATCATAGTCTCTTTTATTATTCCAATCTAATAATATTCCGTTTATTCCTGCTTTTTCTGCAGCTTTTATATCGCTATCCACTGAATCTCCAATCATTACAACATCTTTTGCTTCTAGATTGTTCTCGGCAAGAATCTTATTAAAAGAATCAGCATTTAGTTTTAACAAACCTGTTTGAAATGACGGATACACTTTGTCGAATATTTCCTCTAACTTGAATTTCTCTTTGACTTGTTCGTATGAAAACTTATCTATGTTGGCCAACAAGAATATTTTATATCCACTTTTTCTCAGATCTGCTAATACTTCTTCTGTTTCCGGATACATCTTCGAAAGTATTGTGTTTTTATTCCACATCCCAATTAGCTTCTCATAAACAAACTCAGGCAGTCTTAAGTTGAAATCTGTCACAACATTTTCAAATCCTGCTTTTAGCGATTCGAATTCTTGCGTCATGAAGCTATGTTCAAATGTTAGTATGAAATCTGAAAATGGAGCATTTACTCTTAAGAAGTACTTTACTTGCTTGCTAGGGCTTGGATTTACTCCTGTTTCTACTATTGTTCCCCATAAATCAAATATTATTGCTTTAACCATTTATTTTCCCCCATATTTGTCTTTTTTGTTTATTTTAAATATTTTTGCTTAGATTAAGATAACTAGTGCTTCTTTTTATAGCAGTAATTCCCATTTTGTTTATATTTGTTTTCCTTAAATCATCACAAAACATATTTATAATAGTTACTTCAATCAACAATTATGAAACTTATACGAGATCCACTTTACAGAATAATAAAAGTTGAGGATGAATTTAGACCTTTAGTGGAAAACCCTTTTTTTCAGAGATTAAGATTTATAAAACAAAATGCTAATCTTTTTTATGTATATCCTTCAGCAAAACACGATAGATTTTCTCATTCTCTCGGCGCATATCATCTTATGAAACAAGTTGTTAACAATCAGGTTCTCAAATTAACTGAAGCTCAAAAGTTTAATCTAAAAGCAGCAGCATTACTTCATGATATAGGTCATGGCGCTTATTCTCACACATGGGAAAAAGTAAGAAAAGACTTTGATCACGAAGCAGTTTCTTGTAGAATAATACGAGAAGTATACAAACTTCCTGCAGTTGCAGAAATATTGGAACATAAAAATGAATTATATCCCTTAGTTTCCTCAGTTATAGATGTTGACAAAATGGATTATATGTCCAGGGATTCTTATTTTTGTGGAGTAAGCTATGGCATGGCAGATGTGGACAGAATTGTTGCTTATTTAACAATTAAAAATAAAAAAGTTCTAATACCTACAAAAATAGTTACTTCTGTTGAACATCTAATAATAGGAAGAATAAGTTTATTTCAATCATTATATTTCCATCATGCAATAATTGCAAAAGATGCTTTGCTTGAGTCTATTTTCAAAAGAGTTACAGATTTATATACTTCTAGAAAAGATGTATTTCTTGATGATTTATTAAAAAAGATGCTTTATGATAATTTTGAATTAAAATATTTCTTACAATTCGACGATTCTACAGTAGAGTATCATCTCAATAAGTGGAAATTATCCAAAGACAAAATATTAAGAGATTTAACAACCAGATATTTATCTGAAGGAAAATTCATAGCTTTAGACATTAAAGCCCATTCTCTGGATGTGAAAAAAATAAAAAAAGAGATTTCCTCCAGATTTCCTTTAAAGTATTATTATTTTGATGAAACTAGGAAGAAAAATATTTACCAAAGCGAAGCATTAGTTAAACTAAACGGAAAAACTGTTCCATTATCAGAATTTTCTGAGCACATAAAAAAAATAAAAGACATGCACATAAACAAAAGATTCATCATCGGCCCAGCAGAAATACTAAAGAAATACAAGAATGAATTCTAAAAAACATATAAATCAATTAGTATTCATTTATTAAATGACCATCATAAGACAGTTTGTTACTAGAGGCCATGTTTATTAAAGATGATGAAGTCTTAATAGCCAATAAAAAAGGCGAGCTTCCTTATTTTTTACCTAGCGGAAGAGTGGAGATAGGAGAAGGCTATGAGAATGCGCTTATCAGAGAGCTTAAAGAGGAACTAGATAAATCTGCAACAATAATAAGATTTATAGGAACAATTGAACATAGTTTCATTGATAATACAGGAACACAATATTATGAGATAGGAAATTTTTTTCTAGTTTCAATTAATGATGAAAACCCTGAAAGCATATCCTCAAACGAACCAGAACTAGAATTTCAATGGAAAAAAATCGATGAACTCATTAACATAAATATAGAACCCGAACCAGTAATTGACTTAATTAAAAATGCAAACGCAAATAAAAGAGAAGCGTTTTGGGCATCCACATTGAAGAAAAAAAGTTTATGAAAGAATTCATGGACTCTGCGACGTAGAGTTAAAACAGGCCACATCAGAGGGACAGTGAATCCTTATAAGAAAATATTTAAAACATGGTTATTGTTTTTAAATTCATGGCAGAATTGATTATTATAAGAGGACCTTTAGGCATTGGAAAAAGCACGATTTCTAAGAAATTAGCTAAAAAGCTCAGCGCTGAATATTTTTCTGTTGATGAATTGCTTTCAAAAGAAAAATTAGCTGTGATTGACTGGGACTTAGGCTTTATTCCTGAGCAGAATTTTATGAAAATAAATGATTTGATTGTTCCAAAAATCAAAGTTTTGCTAAATGATGGTATTTCGGTTGTTGTTGATGGCAATTTTTATCACAAGACTGTATTAGAAGATTTAATTGAAAGATTAAACGAGTTTAAACCTAAAGTATTTACTTTAAAAGCCAATAAAGAGATTTGTATTAAAAGAGACTCAGAAAGAGCAAATCCGCATGGAAAAGATGCGGCAATCGCAGTCCACGATTTAGTTAATAAGTTTGATTACGGAATTTCCATAAATAATGAAACTTCTGATGTTATTGCTGTTTTGCAAGAAATTTTGAATAAACTTTGATTATTTCTTTGAATATTGCCACATTTGGTCTAAAGTTTTTTTAGGCAGCATTTTGTATGTTATTTTTTCTGTGGTGGATATTAATACATATGTTATAAAAAATAATATGGTGCTCGATTTCTGTTTTAGTATGTAGTTCCAATCTAGCTTTGTTTGTTCTAATTTTCTGATGTGTGAGAATTCTTGTATGTTTGAATCTAAATTTCTCAAGTCTAAAAATATTCTTCTATATATTTTGAAATGTTCTCTTAAAGAAAGGTATGGTTTATAATAAACAATAGCATCATATCTAGTTCTTATTGTTCCAGGTCCGTATGTATTGTGGATGAAATTAGACATGTATGTATCGTCACAGATGTTTTCTTTTTTAGGAATTTCATATTCGAGCGGGTTTTTTATTAAAAAAGTTCTTCCATGAAAATATATTTTTGATTTTTTTTCGAATTCTTTGGATATGGTTTTCTGAGGATTTTTATCTACAAAATCTTTATATTTAATTACGTTATATTTAGAAATTTCTGCCTCAGGATATTGGGCTCTGATGTGCAATGTGAGAAAAAGAAGTTTTTTCCAAATATTGAGTTTCCTTTGTTGTTTTGGTTTAGGCCATGCACCAACTATTTTTAAACCTTTATTTTTTTTAATCTCATCATATAAAGAGTCTATGCAATTTGAGTGTAATGTCACATCTGCATCAATAAAAATTAAAGGTGTATTTTTATATTTTATTTCTTGTATTATTTTGTTTTGCGCAAAGGCGATACCTTTATTACTGTGGGTTATTTGTATATTCAAAGAAGGATATGTTTTTGTCGCTTTTAAAACTTTTTCTTCAGTTTTATCTGTACAACCATTTAGACAAATAATTGTTTGAATAGCTCCTTTAAAATTTTGTCTTGATAAAGATTCTAAACATGACTCTATGTTATTTTCTTCATTATATGCTGCAATTCCATAATAAATGTCTGGCTTCATTTTAGTACATTCTTACATCATAGTATGTATCTTCATTTCTTTTTTTAAGATCTCTAAACTTTAATAACGAGAGTGTTGCTTCTTTTCTTTTATTCATTTTCTTTAAAGCCATATATTTATCGTAATGTGCTTCTGCATACTTAGGATCGATATTTATTGCTGCTTCATGATCTTTTAGTGCATCTTCAAAATTTCCAAGTATAAAAAATGCAAATCCTCTGTTATTTATTGCTAGCGCAGAATCTGGCATTAGTTCTATTGATTTTGTAAATGCAGAAATCATATTTTTATATTCATTTAAATATAGTAGTGCATTGCCTTTATTTCTCCAGGCATCTCCAAGATCGGGTTTAAGTTTAATGGCTTCTTCATAATTTTTTAATGCGTCATCAAATTTATTAAGATACTTATAGCATCGACCTCTTAAATTGTATGCTTCTGCGAATGTATTGTCTGAATTTATTGCTTCATCTAGTAATTGTATTGATTTGTTAAGTTCTTCTCTTAGTAATAGGCTTTGTGCCTTATTGTATTTTAGTTGAACATCATATTTTTCTAAATCAATTTCTTCAAAAAAGACTTCTACATAATGAGTTTTATCTTCTTTTATTTTAATTGATCTTGGAGAAAATTCGACTAGAGTATATAGTATGAATTGTGCAATATTTTCGTTGGTTGCTCGACCAACAATGTCGTCTAAATATTGTTCATTTAGTTTTAATAATGTGTTTTCAAGTTTTTGTTCGGGAAATTTATGATCTATGTTTCTAACAAACCCATTAATTATTTCTCCAGATATTATCAACTCTACAGTATATTCGCTTAGTTTTTTTTCTTTAGTGCCGTGTGTTGCAATAAATTTTTTTTCAATACCCATATTTGCCATTAAGCCATCACTTTGATTGATTTTTCAAATTTGTTTTTGAGAATGTTTATTCGTTCATTTATTATTATTTTAGGAATTTTATTTGGCATTTTAAATGCTTCAGTTCCTGGATTGTCTGAATATGGAAAACATGTAAAAAAATCAAAATTTATATCTTCCAAAAACTGTATTGTGTCTTGAAAATCTTTTTTTGTTTCACCAGGAAATCCAACCATGATGTGGGTTCCCATAAAAAATGAATATTTTTTCATTGGAGTTAATTTGCTTTGAACATCCTTTATATCATATTTCCTTTTCATATTTTTTAAGATTCTGTTGCTCCCGCTTTGTATTGGTATTGTGATTCCTCCTATTTTTTGACCAAGTTCAGCTTCATCAAATATAGCAACATATTCATTAAAATTTTTTATAAGCCAATTTACTCCAAAATCATGTACATAAAGTTTAAATTTTCCTTCGACTTGAATTATGTTGTTAAGTAATTCATGAAAACTAGATTTTTGGTCTTGTCCATATGCGCCTGTATCTCCAGCCATTAAAATTATTGATTCTTGCCCTTTTGAAATTCCACTTTTTACCTGATTTACTATTATGTCTATTGATTCGCTATTTAAGTTTCCAGTAGCACTTCGTATAGAACAATAACTGCAAGAACCTAAGCAACCTTCAGATATTTTAATTTTGTATCCTTTTTTTGCAGAGTCGAAATATTCTCTTGGAGTTTCTGGAATTTTTGATTTGATATTTTGATCGTTTATTGAATAGTTTGGATTTGGTATATCTGAAATTTTATGTTCTAGTTTAAGATATTCATCAAGAGAGTCCATGTTTGATGGAGAGAATATCGAATTAGGATTTTGTTTCTCTACAAGGTCAGGTCTTATTTTTCCTAAGCAACCACCAATTAGAAGCTTTGTTTTTTTGCTAAATTCATTTCTAGTTTCATTTATTAGTTTTAATGAATTTTCAACATTTTCTTGATTGACTCCGCAAGTAATTATAAATGCATAATCTGTGTCCTTAGGATTATTTGAAATTTCAAATGAATTTTTTTCCAAATAATTCACTATTCTTTGCGAATCTATTCCTCTTTGTTCACAACCAGCATTCACAACATATGCTTTCATTCTTTTAAGTCGCCTCTTTTAATTTCCCAATCTAAAGTACTTCTCATGCTAACAGAAAAAATGGTTTTTAATGCAGGTTCTTCTTTGTAAAAATTTGTCAATTCTTTTGATAAATATAATATTTGTTGTTCTGAGGGTTGTTTTTTATTTCTAAGAATTGTTCTTGGATCTGCATGGAATATGTTTGAAGCTATTCCTATTCCTTTATTCATGAAATATTCATGTCCTTTTAATGTGCTTTCTATAGATTCTAGGCCCCAAACCAAACCACAATAAACATTAAAATTTCCAAATACTTCTTTTGCTTCTAATAATGCTTCATTCCATTTTTCATAGCTGTAGTGTTTAGATTTGCCTGGACAAACTTCTTCAAATTTATACTTATCAAATACTTCTAAATTGAATGCTATTGAAGTTACTCCTGCAGCTTTGTACATTTCTAAGAGTTTAAAATCATTAGGTGGGTGTGCCAGAAGATGTATTGGTATTTTGGGATTTAAAGTTTCATTCATCCATTTTATTGGTATAATCACCTTATCTATTGTTTCTTCATCTGTAGCAGGAGTTCCCATAGTGATTGAAACTAATGGTATATCTCTCCACTTAGTATTTTGGAAGATTTTTGTAGCTTCGCGAATATTATTTTCAGTAAATTCTGATGCCATATACTTGCCTACTGTTTTTCTTGTACTTTTCATAGAACAAAATCCGCAGGGGGTTCCATCTTCAAAATAATGACACTCAGGATATAAAAAAAATCCAGGAGTATCTGCTCCTGCAACTGCAATTATTGATTCTGTTGGTGTATTATCGCTTAGTTTTTGGTCAAAATATGCTGGTCTCTCAGGTAAATCTATGTTTTGGACGAATTCATCTTGGTTGTATAATTTAACAATATCATCTTCTAATTTTAAATTCCAAGGAGAATTTTCTCGCCTTAATATTGCAGAAACAACTTTATCTCCCAATTCAAGAACCTGTGGAAGTTTGTTTTTTGTGGTTACTTTATCACTGGTTTTTCCATATACAAATTGATTATCATAAAAAGGTCGTTTTATTTTTTCAAATAAATCCAAATCAAAACTTATGCCTTTTGATAATAATGAAGCTTTAAGTTTGGCTTTGTTATCATAATCTTGTTTTTTAGTACTCATTTTTACTACTATAAAATATATCCATTTATAAATGTTAGCCTTAGAATTCCGAATAATCTCGAATCTAAACAGTTTTATAGATTCTATTTTATTCAGTTTTATTTTTAATTCTATAGAGATCATTTAGAATATTTCTTTCAACATCAGACCAAGAATAACAACTAATGATATTTTGTTTAATATTTTTAATTTTGTTGTTATATAAATATATTTTTCCATCGTATGTTTCTGGAATGCTTTTAATTATGTCTGTATTGTCATCAATTAATCCTTTAATGTAAGGGTGCATAAATTCGAGAAATTTCATTTTCCAATCGGATGTGTTGTTAGCACCAATTTTATTTAAAAATTGTGTGTCTGGTAAAGAAAAAATCTCTAATTCTGGAAATTTGTGTTTTTTTAACCATTTTTTTGTTCCTTCTTCTATTTTCTCTGATCTTCCTGTAAGATAAGCAACAAAAGATATTTTGTTTTCTAATTGAGATATGTGGATTAAGGCATCTCCAATGGGTTTAACATCATATCTGCCCATAATTTCATTACAATTATTCTCAATCCATTCTTCAGCTTCAGGAATTCTATTCCAATAAGGAACATTGCTTGCAAAATCGTATTTGTCTATAATTTCTTCAGCACTAAGTTTTTCAGGATTTCCAAATTCTTTTATGTGGTGTTCAGCCCAGAATATATTTGTAGCGGCTATAGTATCATCAATATCTAAACACAAACCTTCCAAATTATTACGTTTTAAGTGCTCTTTAAAATAACCATATTTTTCATTCAAAAGTGAAGTCATAATATGTGGAAAATTATTGTTTTTTATATTTTTAATCATGTGTTTTATATTTCACTGGCACTAGCAACTGACCTGTTACAACTCATGGACTCTGCGGGATTTGAACCCGCGGCCTCTCGATTGCCAACCGAGCGCTCTACCAGACTGAGCTAAAAGCCCGTAATATTTTACTAGATAAACACATTTAATAAAAACCTTTTGTAGAATTTAGAAATAAAAAAATAAAAGAGAAATATTTACTTTCTCTTTTTTGCAGCTTTTGGTTCTTCTGAACAGCAAGAGTCTGAGCAACAGTCATCTTTACAACCACTGTGCGCCATTATTGAAAATCCTCCTACTATAAGTAAAACTGTCCACCATTGGATATTCCAGAAGTTCCATACTCCTAGGTCTCTTAGTAAGAACAGTATTCCAAAAACTAACAATAATATTCCAGTCATTCCTAAACATTTATTGCACATTTTCGTTTACCTCCTTGAATAATTTCATACATAATTGTGTTTAATAAAGCTTTCGTTATTAACTTTTGAGCAAAATTATTATAAATACATGCTCCATTTCTTAGTACATGAACAAAGAGATTCTCCTGTTAGTCAAGAAATTGGCATTATTGAATGCAGCCAAGCATGATGGTAAAGCCGTCCCCGGCGGAGTTGTTGGAGGAGTCCTAGGTTCGTTTCCAGATCAGAAAAGTAATATGAAAGAACTTTCCGCAGAAATAACTAAAATCATAAAAGAAGTTAATTCTTTATCGATTGAAGCTCAAAAAGTAGAGTTATTAAAAATTGATCCTGAGGCTTTAGAGAGCAAACATAAAGAGCATGATATATTTGCATTTCTTAACATAAAAGCGGGAGAAAAGATTAGAACAGCATTTCCTCCTGGTCCTGAGAAGTATCCTCACATTGGCCATGCTAAATCTTTATTCTTGAATTATTTACTTGCACAAAAGTACAATGGAGAATTCTTCTTGAGGTTTGAAGATACTAATCCTGAACTTGTTAAAGAGGAGTTCTACACTATTATGCTTGAAAATTTCAAATGGCTTGGTGTGTCTTGGAATAAGTTGCTGTATGCTTCAGATTATATGGAGCTTTATTATAAACATTGTGAAGATTTATTAAAACAAAACAAGGCTTACGTTTGTACTTGTACTAGTGAATCAATAAAACTAGGTAGAGAGAAAGGAACTCCTTGCAACTGTAGATCCAGAAGTATTAAAGATAATCTTGATTTGTGGAAGAAGATGCCAGAAATGAATCAAGGAGATGCCATTGTTAGATTAAAAATTGACTTAAAGCATAAGAATAGTACTATGCGTGATCCGGCTATTTTTAGAATAATTAAAACAGCTCATGCACGACTTGGAACAAAATACTCTGTCTGGCCTAATTATGATTTTCAGAATTCTATAATGGATGGACATTTTAATATTACTCATAGACTAAGAAGTAAGGAATTTGAAATGAGAAATGAACTTCAAAGATATATCCAAACTTTACTTGGTTATTCTGAAACAAAGATTTATGAGTTTGCCCGTTTTAATCTTGAGGGAGTTGAAAGTTCAGGCAGAGTTATCCGAGAAAAGGTTAATTCTGGTGAATTGATTGGTTGGGATGATCCTAGTCTAACTACAATTGTTGCGCTTAGAAGAAGAGGTTTTCAGCCCGAAGCAATTAAAGATTTTGTTGTAAAGACAGGAATAACGAAAAGCGAATCAACGTTAACTTGGGATGATTTGATAGTTCATAATAAAAGAATTGTTGATGGCGCCGCAAAAAGATTTTTTTTCGTCTCTGATCCTGTTAAAATTAAAGTAAACGGAGCTCCAAAAAAAATTGTGGAACTGAAGTTCCATCCTGATGACAAGACAAAAACTAGAAAACTTACTACACATGAGAATTTCTTTATTTCTAAGAAAGACCTTGACTCTTTAATAAAAGGAGAAGTTTACAGATTGATTGAATGTCTTAATTTTAGATATGACGGAAATTCAAAATTTGCATTTGTTGATGAGTCTGTAGAAACTTACAAAAAGAAAGGAAAAGGCATGTTGCATTACCTTCCTGTCTTCGACTCTTTGATTAATATGAGTGTTTTAATGCCTGATAAAACTAAATTAGTTGGAATTACTGAGCATAATATTTCAATTGTTGAAGAAGGAGATGTGGTTCAATTTGAAAGATTTGGTTTTGCCAGATTAGATAATAAGACAAAGTTTGAGTTTTGGTACACACATTAAGATTATTTTAAGAAAATTATAAAAATGAATGAACTTTCAAAAACATGAGGTATAAAAAATGAGTGAATCCGTAATTGTAAAAACTAAAATAAAAGAAATGGCACAAGGATATAATGTTTCAAGCGACTTTGCTGATGCTCTTGATGAAAAGGCGAAGCAATTAATTAAAGATGCTATAAGGCGAGCTGAAGCTAACGGTAGAAAAACTGTTATGTCAAAAGATTTATAGAACTATTTTTAATTTTTCTATTCTTTGTCTTATTTGATTTATTTTTAATTGCATCTTAAGCGCATTTCTTGGATCAATATCTCTTGAGTCAGAAAGATCCTCAACAAGTTTATCTGCAACTTTTAATTCATTTTCCATCGACTCTAACTTAGAATAAACCTTTTTCTTTTCTGCTCTATGTGCTTGAGCTCTAAACGCTGCGGCCATAAACATCTTTCTCACTTTGAAAGAAGGATTCATTCATATCAGTCCTAAGAATTTTTTCTTTTTTGTTGGTATATCTTTGGGTTCTCCCATGGGTTGAGGAGGATTCTTCATTTCTGGAAAGCTATCTGGTGTTGGATAATTAGGTTCTCCAAAATTCGGAGGACTTGGCAAATCAAAATCATCAAGACTTTGAGATGGAGAATTTTGCATTTCTGGCCTCATTTGTCCGAAATTTTGACCAGGTGCCATGTTGTACATGGGTGGTGTCTGATTGGTATCTGGGAATTGGAAAATCTTTGGTTGTCTTTGTTGACTTTGATCCTGATTCATCATTTGTTGAGGCACTTGTTGATACATTGGTTGTTGTATTTGGGACTTTTGAGTTTTGTCTTCTTGCATAAACGATTCAGAATCAGAATAACTTTCAGGTTCGTCTTTGCTTTGTCCAGTATTAACTAGCGCTTCAGCAATCTGTTTGTTTTGCTCCAGTATTTTGTCAAGCTTTTGATCAGGACCATCTCCTTTTCTGTATTCATCTAGAAGAACGTTATTTATACTTTGAAACAAATCTTCAAGTCTATTTATTGATTTAGTTAATTTGTCAATTGAAGAAAGCAGTTTCTCTGAGGAATTTGATTCTATGAATGGATTGCTTTTAAGTTTTTCAACTTCTTTTCTTAAATGCTCAACCCTTTCATGTGGAAGGATTTCATACTCTTCGTCTTCCATTGTCCACCTCTTTGTTTATTTATTTGATACTCTGATATATAAATATTTGCCCTATTCTATTACTACCCTTATTAGTTAATTTTAAAAAGAAACTAATTTCCTCATGACTTGAACAAACAGTGATACACCACACATTAGAAGACCATTTAGAAGAATTATGTCCTTCTTGCGGCAAGAATCATGAAGCAAAATGGGATATGCAATTTGATTACATGAAGTGCTACATTAGTGGAACCTGTAATAATTGTAATTATTCTATATTTAAAAGAATAGATTTCATGAGTTGTGGCACTTTCAGTTATGTAGATCTTTAAGAATTATTTAAGAGATTTTTTTATTTGAAAATAAATAAGTGCTAAGCCTAAAAGAAATGATATTACTGAGAAAATAGACATACCTTCTACTTGAGGGGTTTTGTCAATTAACAAGAACCCTGTTATTATTAAAACAATTATTAAAATTGTTACAAATGCTCGTTCGGTTATTATCTGTAATCTTCCTTCTAATTCTTGAACATGTTTGGATAGTTCTTCCATGTTTTTATTTTGTTGAGCAGTATTATTAAAATAAGTTTCAATTGCGTCTGGAAGTTTTTCAAAGATGTTTTTTGCTTTTTTCAAGTATTGTAAATTTTGAGCAATGGTTTTTTTTGGAGAATATTCATGAATAAGCATTCTCGTTATGAACGGTTTTGATTCATCTACAAAATTAAATTCAGGATAAATTTTTGCGCAAGTGCTTTCAAGAGTTATAACTGTTTTTCCTAAAATAACTAAATCTTTAGGCACAAGTATATTATTTCTTTTAGCAATTTTTAGAGTTTGAATAAATAGTTTAGGAACATCAATTTTGCTTGTAAGCACCCCATAATATGGCGCTAAAACTTGTCTTATCTCATTTTTCATTTCTGTGTTAGCTTCATTTATTATGTGCAGTTTAGTCATATACTCAGCAGCTTTGTCTATATCCTGTGAATATAATGCTATAAACAAATTAAGAAGTGCGGCTTTCATTTCTGGAGTTATCTCTCCGACAATTCCAAAATCCAAAAGCGCAATGCCTTTAGAAGTTTTCAATATATTTCCAGGATGGGGATCTGCATGAAAATAACCATCGATAAATATTTGTTTTAAAAATATATTAAATATTTCTCTTGCTAGAAGTTTTCTTTCTTCTTCAGGTCTTTTCTGTTTCAAATAATCAGTTAATTTTTTCCCTTCAATAAATTCCATTACAAGAACTTTTTCAGTTGATAAATATTCAAAAGGTTCCGGTATTCTCGTATTTGAGTTTTTAAAATTTTCATAAAACTTTTTTATGCTCTGCAATTCGTTTTTATAGTTTATTTCTTTCTCGGTGTATTCTTTGAATGCTTCAACAATCTCAACCGCGTCAATTACTTTTTTACCTGGAATTTTGTCTATTAAATTTGCCAAGAACATCATCATATCTATATCTGTTTTTAGTATTTCTTGTATCTCTGGTCTTTGCACTTTTATTGCTACTTTTTCTCCTGTTTTTAATTCTGCTTTGTGTACTTGTCCAATTGAAGCTGATGCTTCTGGAACAGAATTAATTTTTGAAAATAATTTAGATATTTTCTGATTAGACTCACGCTCAACAATATCTTTTACTTGAGCATAAGGAAATGGCTTAACGTGATCTTGTAGTTTAGTTAATTCATCACAATATTTACTAGGGATTAAGTCAGGTCTTAGACTAAGAATTTGTCCTAATTTAACAAAAGACCCTCCTAATTCTTCAAGTATTTTTCTAACGACTTCCGGCTCAGTTTCTTTGTCGTTTTTAGGACGCATACTTGTTAATATAAATCCCAGTTCATATTTTATTAGAACTTGTGTTATCTGTTTGAATCTTTTCAGTTCTTTAATTTTCTCAGGAAGTCTAAACATTTTCGCCTCTTTTTAAATTCCTTTTTTTTCAGATATTTAAATTCTTGTTTATTCAGCCTAGAACCGTCCAAATCTAAACCATTTCATTCTTCCTTGATTAGAAAGTAAATATCCTCCAATGCCAAATAGAATTATTGCTAATAATATTTTCAATGCATCTATGATGTACTCAAATATTAAAATTATTCCTAAAATTATAAGCACAATTCCTACAGCCTTTTTTACATATACCATTGCATCTTGATCAAAATTTACTACTTCTATTTTTTTCATCTAACCACACCTCTATTTATTCTTTGTATATATTATTGGTTTATCTTTTACTATAACAGAATGTTCTGCTTGACTTACTAATCCCTGTGATTTATCAAGCAAAGGAGGATGAGCATCTAACATTCCAAGTTGACTTAACTCTCTTAAAGCAATTGATGTTTTTGCTACCCCAAATTTTTTTGTTAACCATCTTGAAGCAAATGGAAGCCCTTTGTATTTTTTTACTTCTTGTAATACTTGCCTAGCCATGGGACTTCGCACAGGTTTTTCATATCTTAGTGTGAATATTGTTGATGCTCCACTCTCATATACTATTCCTGCACCATTTGTTGCAAAAGGTTCTATAGCAATAGTTTGATTTTCCTTTAATTCTGTTGTGTCTCCAGTTTCCACGTTAGGTATTGTTGGAGCACCATGTATTCTGTATCTTCCTACGCCATGTCCAGATAAATTTCTAATAGGAGAAAACCCATGACTCATTATTGTTTCTTGTATTGTTTTACCTAGTTCGCCTATCTGTACTCCTGGTCTTATTAATTTTAAGGCTTGAGCAAGTGCATCTTTTGAAGCATTGAGTAATTCAGCGTTATTTCCAAGATCAATTGTTCTTGCTGTGTCTGCAATATATCCATTTATGCTTGTTCCGACATCTAATTTTACTACATCTCCTTCTTTTAGAATGACATCTTCTTGATCTGGACAAAAGTGCGCAGCGACGTTATTCAGAGAAATTTGTGGCGGAAATGCAAGTTCTGCCCCTTGGCTTTTTATGTATTCTTCAATTTGATCTAGAATCTTTATCATGCTTTGTCCTGGTTTTATTAGCTTTTCTCCAAAGTCCAAAGCATCACAAGCTATTCTTCCTGCCAACACGAGTGAGTCTAATTCTTCTTTTTGCATTTATTTACAGATTCAGTTTATCCTTAAATAATTTCTCGAAAAAGTTCTGGCGAACAATCAATATAACATCCGAGCAATATGTACTCCAATATATGCATTTGTATATTGATATACTTTTTTTAGAAAGATATATAAATTTGAGAAAAAACCCAGAGCTCTCGAAAAAAGGCTAACACATTGACATTAATGACAGTGGACATAAATAAAAATGGAAAAACTCTTACCCAAATTAAAGTAAGTTCTCCAAAAAAACCAAAACAAGCTGAACCAACAAAGAACGATAACCTTTCTACTTTTGAAAAACAAAAGAAAACAATGCAATATGCAAAATACGAAGGAGCATTCAAATCCGCAAAGTCAGGATTAACAAGCAGTTACATTGTTCCATTTGCATTAAGTCTAGGATTTACCCCAACACTTGTTGCATTATTATCTTCACTTCCACAATTATTTGGAGCTTCAGCTCAAGTTTTTTCTGAAAAACTTAGCTCATTCTTAAAAAATCGTCATAAAGTTCTTTATTATGCATCCACTTTCGAAGCATTCAATTGGTTAATCATTTCCTTGATTGCATTATTTGCTATAAGTTACCCTGCTTTACTCATCATTCTTGTAATCTTAGATACAGTGTTTATGAATCTTCAGTCTCCAATTTGGAATGCCTTAATGGGTGACACAGTTCCAGGAAATAAACTTGGAAAATACTTTAGCGAACGAAATGTAATAACTGGAATCTCAAGTTTTACACTCACCCTTCTTGCAGGACTTATTTTGAGCACATTTTCTGTGTTTTCTGGAACACTAGGTTTCTTTGTTATTTTCATCGTTGCATTCGTCTCAAGTTTCATGGGCTCTAAGTATCAAAGAAAATTTTTTGATCCTAATCCCTCCGCATACAAATCTGAACCCTATACGCTCTTTCAATTCATAAAAAATGCTAAAGAAAGTAATTTTGGTTCATTTACTGTTTTCTATTCAGCATATAGATTTTCAGTCAATATCGCTTCTCCTTTTTTCGCAATTTATATGTTAAGCGTGTTAAAATTTGATTATTTTGTATTCACAATAATAACTGTTACTGCAGCAATAAGTTCGTTTGCATCAATGAGATTGTGGGGAAATCTAATAGATAAATACGGTTCAAGAACAATATTCACTTTAAACTCATTACTTACCCCAATTATTCCTCTTGCATGGATATTTACAAAAGACTGGCACATTCTTGCTGTTATTGAAATCTTTTCAGGATTTATTTGGGGAGGCTTCAATTTAAGTTGCTCTACATTTATGTTAGAATCTGTTAAATCTAAACAGAGAATAAAATTTTATGCTTACAACAATCTGATTGCAGGACTAAGTGTATTTATTGGAACTCTACTTGGAAGTCTTCTTCTTTCTCTTCCAGCAATTTTGTTTTCATCAACATACTTGTTTGTATTCTTTATTTCTGGAATCTTGAGATTCATAACAGCATTTAGTTTAACATCTAGGATTAAAGAGGAGAAAGTTGTTTCTATAAATTTCAAAGATAAAAACAAAAGTTTCCTAAATAAATTTATTACTATACGCCCAAAAGAAGTAATAGTTTTTGAAGCTATAAGTAATCAAGAATCCTCTGCAAAAAAAGTTTTGAAGAATCCAAACCAAAAAACTAATAAAAAGAAGTGATTTAACGAAGCCGATGTTAAGGTTCACTAAGAGAGAAATTACAGATTTAGCAAAATCTTGGATTGTAATAAGTATTGCATTCACCATTTTAATGACAATAGACGATATCTATTCGTTAAGACCTTCTTGGACTATGTTAGTTGCATTTGGAATTGCTCTATCAACCGCAGGAATTGGTTTTTTACTGCACGAACTCGGACACAAGTTTGTTGCTCAGAAGTTTAAGTGTCACGCTGAGTTTTTTTCTGACAACATGATGTTAATACTTGCAGTTATTATGAGTTTTTTCGGTTTTATTTTTGCTGCACCAGGCGCAGTTTATATCCGTGGAACGATTAGTAAAAAAGAGAACGGTTTGATTTCTGCTGCAGGCCCATTTATGAACATATTGTTGAGTATTGCCTTCTTGCCCGGGATGTTTTTGTTCAAAGGCCTACTTGGTAGTTTCTTCGCATATGGATTTATGATTAATTCTTGGTTAGCTCTGTTTAACATGATTCCTGCCGGACAGTTCGATGGCGCAAAGATTATTGCGTGGGATAAATTGATTTATGCCATAATGGCCATTACTTCTTTGGCTTTTGTGATCTTTGGAGTCTTTTTTTAAGACAATTTTTATAAACTGGATTTTATTCTTAATATTATGAATTGTACAATTTGTAAAAGTAAGATTAATGAAACTTTCTTGAGAAAGATCATCGGAACATACGTTAAAGACGAGAAAGGCAAGAAGCATGCTGTTTGTCAAAATTGTCAAGCTAAGTTAAGTCTTGACGAGATTAAAGAGAAATTGTAGATTAAAACAGAAAAGTACAACAGAAAAAAATACTATTCAACATATGCCTCTGTAGCATAGTAGCTGGTGCGTCTGCCTCGTAAGCAGAAGGTCGGGAGTGCAACTCTCCCCAGAGGCTTATTTTATTAATTCACCCATAACATCTTGGAAGAATACTTCTTTTCCGTTGTACTTTATTGATTCTCTTCCAACTAAGTATGTGTAATCTCCTTTAAATTTGAAAGTATATTCAAAATTTTCTTTTTTGAAAAGTACGGGCCCTCTGAAGGGTGTTTCTCCATCAAAGTTTCGTAGTGCTTCTTTTAAAAATTTAAACGTCTCTTCAATAAAATTATCAGACAAATCTTCTACTGTTTGTCCTTGATAAGACATACACCAAACAGGTTTACCTTGAAAAAATATGACCTCTCTTCCCGGAGCCCATTTGCTTCCAGTATAAGAATCGTGGTATCTCCAATCTCCAGAAACATAGTCATAATCTATGTGCTCAGGAAGTATTGGTTTCGCACATTTGTACTGCACTTTTATTTCTTTTGGAGCAGCATATGTATTTTTGTGAGCAAGCGCAATAAATTTCAATAATTCTTGTTTTTCCATAAACCAACAACATATTCAAAGAATAAAAATTTTTCTACATAAAATGAAAATATTTATAATCACAGATTTATCAAATAACTAAATGACAGAATCAAAACAATTTTCTAATAAATTCGCGTTGATTACTGGCGCAAGTAAAGGCATTGGTAGATCCATAGCAATAGAATTAGCAAAAAAAGGAGCCATACTTATAATTCAATATAATTCTGATCAGAAAGGTGCAAAAAAGGTTTGTAAAGAAATAGAAGCACTTGGATCCAAAGCATATTCGTTTCAAGCAGATTTAACAAAAGAAAAAGATAGACTTAAATTAAAAGAAGAAATATTAAATGTCACGAAGAAGCTCGATGTTCTTGTGAATAATGCCGGACTTTTTAAGGACACCGATGGACCAAGTGCATCTGTTGAAACATTGGAAAAATTATTTTCAATTCACGCAATTAATATAGTGAGACTGTGTAATTTATTATATTCTAGTTTATCCAAAGATGAGTCAATTATCAATATTTCTTCTATTCACGGAATTATGGCAAGACCTCATGCACTTGCATATAGTGCTAGTAAATCCGCAACTCATTCAATAACTCAAAGTCTTGCACAAGCCTATGCACCAATCAGGGTTAACACAATTTCTCCAGGTCCAGTTGAAACAGATATGTGGGTAGAGGAATCTCTTAAAATTAAAAAATCAGTAGCTCAAAGAACTTTATTAAAACGATTTGCAAAACCTGAGGAAATAACAAAAGTTGTAGCATTTCTTGCATCTCAAGATTCAAGTTACATTACGGGCGCGAATATAGTTGTAGATGGCGGCGCTCTTCTATATCAACCAGAATAGAAACAGTTCACATCTCATCCAGAACTTGAATTCCAAGAAGATCTAAAGCGTTTCCAAGTACTGTTTTGTAAGCATAAATTACCTGTGCACGATATTCTTCTTTTGCATCTCCAACTACTGTGCAATTCTCGTAAAATGAGTTGAATTGTTTTGCAACAATAAACGTGTAATTTGATATTTGGGATGGATCATTATCCTTGTATGCTTTCATCAATACATCAGGATATTGAGCTAGTGTTTTCACAAGTTTTATTTCTTCTTTCGTAGGCTCTGCTTCAATTAATTTTTCTTTTTTACTGAATTTTATTTTAGTCAAAATGGAGTTGGCGCGTGCATATGTGTAGAGCATGTATGGTCCTGTTTCTCCTTCCATAGAAACTATTTTATCAGAATCAAAGATTAGATCTCTTCTTCTGTAATTTTTCAGGTCTCCGTAAACTATTGCTGCGCGAGTAATTAAAAGTGTTCTTTTGTCTATTTCTTTTTTGTCTAATTTAGTATTTTGTTTTATCATCTTTTCTACTTTTTCAGAAATAGAATCCCAGATGTCTATCATTTTGTAGGATTTTCCTTGACGGGTGGAAAGTTTTTTTCCATCAGTTCCTAAATATAATCCATGACTTGCGTGTTCAAGATTTTTGTACCACGTGTATCCCATTAGTTCTAGTATTTTGAAGAATTGTTTAAAGTGTAGTTCTTGTTCAGCTCCAACTTCGTAGACCAATTTTTCAAATTTATATTTTTCTTGTCTTGAGATTGCTGCAGCTAAGTCACGAGACGCATAGATAGTTGTGCCATCCATTTTTTTAACAATTGATACCCCAAGATTGTACTTTTCTAAATCGACGATGTATGCACCTTGGCTTTCAACAACGAGTTTTTTCTTTTCAAGTTCATAGAATATTTCTTCTGCTTTTTTATTGAAATCTGATTCTGCTTGCACATCATCAAAAGTAACTCCAAGTAAATCATAAACATGATTAAATTCAACAAGACTTAGTTCTTTGAATTGTTTCCAAATCTTAATAAGATCTTTATCTCCTTCTTCAAGTTTTTTGAATATGTCTCTTGATTCTTGTTCTATTTTTTCAGTCATTTGTGCATTTATTTTAACATATAAATCTTGAAGATGTTGAATTGGATGCTCTTTGAGTTTTTTTTCATCACCATAATTTTGATAGGCATAAATGAGTTTTCCGAATTGAGTTCCCCAGTCCCCTAAGTAATTTAATTTTTTGACAGAGAATCCTAGTGTCGAATGTATCTTTGCAATTGAATTTCCTATCATTGTTGAACGTAGGTGTCCTATTCCAAATGCTTTAGCAATGTTCGGTGCAGACATCTCCACTAGAACTATTTTGTTCTTTCCAATGTTTTGTACTCCAAATTTTTGCTCTTTGACAAGAATTTCTTTTAATATATTAGAAATTAACCAAGTTTTGTTTATGTGAAAGTTTAAGTATCCATTTATTGAATTTATTTTTTCTATTTCTGAAGATATTTTTATTTTAGCTGCAAGTTCTTCTGCGATTGCTTTTGGTGCTTTTTTCATTGTTTTTGCTAATATAAAACAAGGAAAAGAGTAATCTCCCATCGAATCATCTGGAGGTATTTCTATTTGGGCAAGTATCTCTTCAGAAGGCATTTTTGTCTCTTTTGATAGTATTTCTGCTATTTTTTCTTTCATCTTGTTTTTTGTTATTTATTGAAGATATTTAAAGGCTTTTATTATATCAACCACCCCATTTATTTTCCATATAGAAGATTACATAAAAACAATGACAAACTTTATAAAGAAACAGACATTTTTTTAATCTAATTTCTCAAAGAATTTATCGACGAGAAAATAATCATAATTTAGGGGAGCGTTTTGACAGAAGAAACAAAGAAAACAAAATATGATGCAGAACAAATAAAAGTTCTAGAAGGTTTAGATGCTGTAAGAAAAAGACCTGGAATGTACATTGGAAGTACTGGACCTAGAGGATTACATCATCTTATTCAAGAAGTTGTTGACAATTCTATAGATGAAGCCATGGCTGGCGTTTGTAACGATATCATCGTAAAGATCCACAAAGATAACGCTATAAGTGTAGAAGATGATGGAAGAGGAATTCCTGTTGACATTCACAAAGAAACTGGTTTACCTGGTGTTGAGCTTGTAATGACAAAACTTCACGCAGGAGGAAAGTTCAACAAAGACACATACAAAGTTTCTGGAGGATTACATGGCGTGGGAGTTAGCGTTGTTAATGCACTTTCAAGCAGATTAGAAGTAACTGTTAGACGTAATGGTAAAACATACCAGATGAGTTTTGAAAAAGGAAGAACAGCTGAGAAATTAAAAGAAATAGGAACCTCCACAAAAAATGGTACAACCGTTAAGTTCTGGGCAGATCCTGAAATTTTTACTGAAACAACAGTCTATGATTTTGCAGTAGTTCAAAACAGATTGAGAGAATTAGCATTTCTAAATAAGGGCGTAAAAATAATTCTAATAGATGAACGTGCTGAGCCTGAAAAAAATGTTGAATTTCATTATGAGGGCGGAATCACTAGCTTCGTAGAATTTTTGAACAAAGGAAAAAACATTCTAACTCAACCTATTTATTTCTCAAAAGAAAAAGACAATATTATTTCTGAGATTTGTTTACAATACAATGACTCTTACAATGATTCTGTGTTTTCTTTTGTTAATAACATTAATACTCATGAAGGTGGAACTCACGTTTCTGGTTTCAAAACAGCTTTAACTAGAACTCTTAACAATTATGCAGAAAAGAACGGATTGTTCAAGGACAAAAATGTAAAGTTATCTAGCGATGATGTACACGAAGGTTTAACAACCATTATTTCTGTAAAAGTTCCTGAACCTCAATTTGAAGGTCAGACAAAAACAAAACTTGGAAACAGCGAAGTTAAAGGAATAGTTGATAGCATTGTTACGATTGGTCTTGGCGAGTTTTTAGAAGAAAATCCTTCTGCTGCAAGAGGTATGATTGAAAAATGCATTAATGCTGCACGAGCAAGGGAAGCTGCTAGAAAAGCAAGAGAATTAACAAGAAGAAAATCTATCCTTGAAAGTACTACTTTGCCGGGTAAGCTTGCGGATTGTTCTGAAAAGGACGCATCAAAGTCAGAAGTATATTTAGTTGAGGGAGACTCCGCAGGCGGTAGCGCAAAACAAGGACGAAACAAAGAGTTTCAAGCAATTCTTCCACTTAGAGGAAAGATTCTCAACGTTGAAAAATCTAGATTAAATAAAATTATGACTTCCAACGAGATTGTTACAATTATTACAGCTTTAGGTACTGGAATTGGTCCTGATTTTAATCTTGAGAAAGCAAGGTATCATAAAATAATAATTATGACTGATTCAGATGTTGATGGAAGCCACATTACTACTTTAATTTTAACATTCTTTTTCAGATACATGAAACCTTTGATTGATGCGGGTTATATTTACTTAGCACAACCACCACTATATCTAATTAAAAAAGGAAATCATAAAGTTTACGCAAGAGATGAACGTGATAAGGAAAGAATCCTTGCTGAATTTGGAGATGCTAAAGGTATCGTTATACAAAGATACAAAGGTCTTGGAGAGATGAACCCAGATCAGTTGTGGGACACTACAATGGACCCTTCAACAAGAACTCTTAAAAAAATCAGAATTGAAGATGCAATTGAAGCAGATCAAGTATTTACAATGCTTATGGGTTCTGAAGTTGAGCCAAGAAGACAGTTCATTGAAGAAAATGCTCACAAAGTCGGCAACTTAGATATTTAAGTAAATAAAACAAAAATTGCAATTTGTTGAACAAACTTTATAAATAATCTTTTCTTCTCGATACTATGGTGCTTGAAGGTTTATCTGACTCGTTAAAAAACACTCTACAAAAGATTACAAAGGCTTTGTTTGTAGATGAAAAATTAATTAATGAATTAGTTAAAGATATTCAAAGAGCGTTACTTCAATCTGATGTTAATGTTTCTCTTGTTCTTAACCTAACTAAAAATATTAAAGAGCGGGCTTTGAAGGAAGAAGTTCCTAAAAACATAAGCAAACGAGAACACCTTGTTAATATTGTTTATGAAGAATTAGTAAATTTTCTTGGAAAGGGAGAAAAATCAGATTACAAAACTAAGATTGCTGAAAAGAAACCTTACAAGATAATGTTGGTTGGTTTGTTTGGTTCTGGAAAAACAACAACAACAGGAAAACTAGGAAATTATTTTAAGAAACGTGGAATAAAAACCGCAGTTATAACTACAGATACTTGGAGACCTGCTGCTTTTGATCAATTGGAACAAATTTCCAATAAATATAATTTACAATTTTTTGGAGATAAATCCTTAAAGGATCCTGCTAAGATTTACAAGAAGTTTGAAAAAGAACTCGAAAAATTCGATTTAGTTATTGTTGATACCGCAGGAAGAGATGCTCTTTCTGATGAATTAATTACAGAGTTAAACAAAATTAATTCTGCTGTAAAGCCTGATGAAACTATGCTTGTTTTAAGTGCGGACATTGGTCAAGCAGCGGAGAGTCAAGCAAAAGCGTTTCACGAAAATTGTAAAGTCACAGGAGTTATTATAACTAAACTTGATGGTACTGCAAAAGGAGGAGGAGCATTAATTGCTTGCTCAGTTACTGGCGCACCTGTTAGATTCATAGGAGTTGGAGAAAAAACCGAAGACTTCGAAGAGTTTAAGCCCGAAGGTTTTGTTGGAAGATTACTTGGCATGGGAGATCTTGAGGCTCTTTTAGAAAAAACAAAAGACGCTATTTCTGAGGAAGAAGCTGCAGATCTTAGTAAAAAAATGTTAAAAGGAGATTTTAATTTATTAGATCTTTATGAGCAAATGCAAGCAATGAAGAAAATGGGTCCTTTAAACAAAATTATGGAGATGGTTCCTGGTATTGGTTCAGTTAATATTCCTAAAGAGATGATTAAGAGTCAAGAGGGAAAGATTGAAAAATGGAAATTCCTTATGGATAGTATGACTCAAAAAGAGCTTGAAGATCCTGAATTGATAACCGGAACTAAGATTGAGAGAATAAGTAAAGGTTCTGGCGTTCCAACTACTGAACTTAGGGGTATGATAAAACAATACAGACAATCTAGAAAATTAATGAAGATGCTCAAACCTGGCGCTAATTCAGAGCAAGATATGAAGAAGCTTATGCAAAAAATGCAAGGAGGAGGAATGAAAGGTCTTAAATTTTAAAATGACAAATGTTTTACTAATTCACGGAACTAATGGAAGTCCAGATTCACATTGGTTTCCTTGGTTGAAAAAGGAGCTTGAATCTAGAGGGTACGATGTTCTTGCACCGCAATTTCCTGTTGATGAAAATCAAAATTTTGATTCGTGGTTTGCTGAGTATAAAAAGATTGCAAGTCAGCTGGACAGATATTCTATTATCGTAGCACATTCTATGGGCGTTCCTTTTTCTTTAAGAATTATTGAGAGAAGCCTTATTCCATTTTCTGCTGCCTTCTTCGTTGGAGGTTTTTTTGAAAATCTTGAGGAACACAAGAATAAAGAGATCATCAGTTCTTTTACAAAAGAGTCTTTTGATTTCGAGCAAATCAAAAAAAATTGTAAGCGTTTCTTTATTTATGCTTCAGAAGATGATCATAATGTACCAGTTGAAAAGTCTTTGAAGTTAGCTGAAAACTTAGGCGAAGATCCTATACTGTATGATGATGCTGGACACTTCAAAAAGGACGATGGTTATTCTGAGTTTGAAGATCTTCTTGTTGATATTCTCAGTCTTGATAATTAAGGCGTTCGTTTATCATAGCTCTTTTTTAAGTCCTGAGCGTATCTTTCTGGATGTAATATGTACTCAGCGTTAATGTTTTTACAACTTTCAAACAATGCACTAAAATATGAATATCTTCTATACAAATCTCTTGCAACACTAATTTTTTGGTTTAAAATTGCAGTTACTTGAACAATGCCCATTCTAAGTTTGTTTTCGTACGTAGACATTATATGCATTATCAAATCATTATCGGCGTATTTGTGCATGTTTCCTCTGACAATTTCTAGTTCACTTTGCATTTCTTTATTTAATTTAACTAAACTGCTTGCTCGTTGTCCTTTTAATTCCAGCTCGTTGTGGGCATTTAATTCTTCAGCAAATGCAACTCTAAACCCAGGCACGCAATTTCCCGCATCCTGAATCTCTTTACCTAATCTTGTTAACTGTTCTTTATAGTGATCGAATTCATTCATGTTTTTCACCTTCGTTTTATTTTATTAAATGTTGCCGCAACTAATATTGGAAATGTTAATGTGAAATCTGCTTTAACTTTCACGTTAGGAGCATTTAACTTTATTTTTGCCCAGGATTTAGCTTCTTCTTGGTTTCCTCCTGAGTCAGAACCGTCGTATTCCATTGCAGTTGTTAAGTACACTGCATAGTCAAAGCCTTCTCTGAATATTTGTGCGTTTAAGGTATAGTGTTTTGATATCCCACCACCAAGAACTATTGCTCCTGTTTTCTCCTGCTGCAATACAAAGTTTATTATTTTTTTGTGATCATCAGTTACATCTATCCAAAAATCTGGATTTTTCTGTTTAAAAAAATACATTAAGTCCCCCATTGAGCCGTCAACTATTCCTGGACAATACACAGGGATATCGTTTTTTGCAGCCCAGTACAAATATGATTTTTCGTCTTTAATTTCTAATCCTAATTCTTTATTAAATTGCGTTGGAGAGATTGGTCTTTTTTGTTTTATTTGAAGTTTCATCATTTTTTCAAAGAAAGGATTCATGAATCTTTCAAAATATAAGTATCTATCATTCGGTACAAATATGTTTCCTATTCTCCCAACCCCGTGTTCAAACAAAGTTCTTCCTGGCGCCTCAAAATCTCCTATTCTAAAATCACTTATGCTTTTAATTGCATCTTCTTCTACACCTGCGGCACTTGTTATTATAACATCAATCATTTTATTCTTTGCAAGATATGCTATTATTTCTCGCACTCCTGAAGAAATTGCATTCCCAGACATTGCCAAGAATATCGTTGTTTTTTCGTTCAACATTAATTTTGTTATCTCTATTGCTTTTCCTAATTCTGATGCTTGAAATCCTGTTGTTGAGTAAGAGTCTATAAATTTATCAAAGTCAAATTTCTTACCAAAATCATATCCTTCTATCTTGGCATGATTCTCTAAAGAAGTTGTTCTTCTCAAATGTTGTTGATACTCCTCATATTTTGTTTTTTCTTTTTTCATAATACACCCAAATTTTGTCAGAATTTTTAAGATAGTACGTCCTTAGCTCCTAATG
>Ga0172368_10001748_pt1 | contig 28946 bp, 21 predicted proteins | sample Lak11m_FD_114540 | JGI IMG/M metagenome (GOLD analysis project Ga0172368, IMG submission 114540) | Freshwater microbial communities from Kabuno Bay, South-Kivu, Congo - kab_022012_11m | ecosystem: Environmental > Aquatic > Freshwater > Lake | place: Democratic Republic of the Congo: South-Kivu...
CACTGGGCGCGTCGCCGACCGCGTACGACGACGGGTCGCGGATCGGGCTCGGCACCACAGGTCCCCGGTCGCTGCTCGAGCTCTCGTCGTCGGGGGCCGACCTTGCCGTGCTGCGTCTGACGCAGCGCAACACGCTCGGCGGACCCGAGGGGGGCATCGTGTGGAGCGGCTACTACAACGGGACGACGACGTTCTTCGACGCCGCGGCCATCCGCCGGGTCAACCTCAACGACAACAACGGGTCCGACCTGCAGCAGCGGCTCGGGTTCATGATGCGCGAACCGGCGGCCGACGGGAGCCTGGTGGAACGCCTCTCGCTGACGCAGGCCGGCAACCTCGGGGTCGGGACCACCACGCCAGCGGCGAAGCTCGACATCAACGTACCCTCCACCGACACGACCACCGTACCGCTGCGCATCAGCGCGCCGACGCAGGTGGCGGGCGGCAAGCTTCGCGCCGTGACCATCACGAACTCCAACGCGGCGCTGACGCAGTACCAGGTCTCCTTCAAGCTCGACACCGCCTCGCTCGTCTCGGCCGGCAAGATGACCGCGAGCGGCTCGGACATCCGCGTCATGGACTCGGACATGGTGACCGCGCTCCCGTTCTGGATCGAGGAGGCGACCATGAACACTTCGTCCACGACGATCTGGGTGAAGATTCCTTCGCTGCCGGCCGGCACGTACACGATCCACCTCGGCTACACGGGGATTGCGACGACGGCGCTGAGCAGCGGCGCGGCGACGTGGGACTTCTTCGACGATTTCAACGGCGGGAGCATCGACACATCCAGATGGGAGATGCTGTCCAGTTCCGGTGCGGCGGCCTCCTCTTTCTGGTCGCAGTCGGGAGGTCTCCTCGTCGCGAACGGTGCGACGGCATGGCAGTCCTACATGACGATTTCGTCGCGGGCTTTCACGGTGCAGAACGCCGTCCTGGAGACGCGCTTCCAGGGAACCATCAACACGACCGACCCCGACAACGACCCGCTCGTCGTCTGGCGCTGGCAGGACGCCAGCAGCTTCTACTTCCTGCACCACGACTACGGCAATCCCGGCACCACGGCCTGCGACAACCTCCCGAGCGACTCGGTGACGATGGGCAAGATCATCGGCGGCTCGGAGACGTGCCTGAACTACCTGGGACAGCCGGACGGCTCGGAGTCGGGCAACTGGTTCCGCCAGACGGTGCGCTTCGGCGGAAGCACGGCCAGCGCGACCGACACGGCCGTGGGCGGCTCCCTTTCACGCACTTACTCGGGAAGCTTCACCGACAGTTCGCTGAGCGCTGCCGGCCGCGTCGGGCTCGGCAAGGTCTACCCCGAGGAAGCTCCGCGATGGGACTGGTTCGGCGTGCGCAAATACGCCGCGACCGACCCGACGACCGGCGTGGGCGCCGAAACCGTATGGCTCGTGACCGGCCAGACGCTCCTGACGGTGCAGGCGGGCACCGGAAACGTGGGCATCCACACGGCGAACGCGACCGCGGCGCTCACGGTGGCGGGCGATTTCTCGGTGACCGGGACGAAGAACTTCGACATCGCGCACCCGAGCGAGCCGGGCATGCGGCTGGTGCACGCGTGCGTCGAGGGACCGGAAGCGGCGGTCCACTATCGCGGCAGCGGCCGGCTCCACGCCGGCGTCGCCGTCGTCCGGCTGCCTGAGTACTTCGAAGCGCTCGTGCGCACGGAAGGCAGGACCGTACACCTCACGAACGTGGGAGGCTTCGACCGGCTCGCGGTGCGGCCCAACCCGGACGGCTCCGAGATCCGCGACGGCGCTTTCACGGTCGTCTCGGATCGGGCCGATTCCTCGCAGCGGTTCGACTGGGCGGTGTACGCGGTGCGTGCCGACGTCGATCCCCTCCGGGTGGAGCGGGCCGAGACCGTGCCGGCAGGCGGCCGCTGACGCCGGGCCGCCGGCGCCCCGCGCCTTGTCGGCCGGTGCCGGTTCGTGTACGATTTCACCGGGTTTCTGCGCTTCTTCCGCGCGTTCCGCGCCGGAGTGATGCCCTCATGATGCCCCGCTGCCGTCCTCCTCTCCTCGCGCTGGTCCTCGCACTGGGCGCCCTTCCGGCCCGCGCACAGGTGCCGCACGTCATCGGCTACCAGGGACGCCTGCTGCGTGCCGACGGCACCGCGGCCAGCGGCACCGCTTCGGTCACGTTCACGGTCTTCGACGCCGAGACGGGCGGAAGCGCGCTCTGGTTCGAGACCCAGACGCTCGGCCTCTCGGACGGCTACTACTCGACTTTTCTGGGCCTCGTGAACGCAGCGTCCGACGCGCTCTTCGAAGGGGGCGCCCGATTCCTCGAGGTGAAGGTGGGCTCGGAGACGCTGTCGCCGCGCCAGCAGGTGGGCGCCGTCGCGTATGCGAAGACCGCGCAGAACGTCGCCGGCGGCAGCGCGAACGTCGCGAGTCTGAAGGTCGGCGGGCAGACCGTCGTCGACTCCGCCGGACGCCTGGCCGGCTCGGCGCGATATTCGGCGGGCGCCGGAATCGCCGTGGACGACGCGACGCAGACGGTGTCCCTGCAGAACTGCCCGGCGGGACAGATTCTCGTGCGCGCGGATGCGTCGTGGCAGTGCGCCCCGGCCAATCCCGGCACCGTGACGAGCGTCGCCGGCACGGCGCCGATTGCAGTCTCCGGCGGGACGTCGTCCGCTGAAATATCGATTTCGCAGGCCGGCCTCAGTTCGTCGGGGTATCTTTCCTCGGGAGACTGGTCGGCGTTCAATTCAAAATACGGAGCATCGACGCAATGCGCAGGCGATCTGTCGGGATATCTCTCGGCGCCCGTCGTCGCGCGACTGCAATCGCGCCCGATCTCCGCCGCGTCGCCGTTGAACGGACAGGTCCTCAAGTGGTCGGGGGCGCAGTGGGAGCCGGCCGCCGACGCGGATTCCGGCGGCACCGTGACGAGCCTCTCCGCGCAGGCGCCGCTGACGGTCTGGAACGGAACATCCACGCCGGAAATATCGATCGCTCCCGCCGGAGCATCCGCCGACGGATACCTGACCTCGTCGGACTGGACGCGATTCGAGGCGAAATACGGGTCGGCGACGCTTTGCGGCGGCGACCTCGACGGCACGCTCGCAAGCCCCGTGGTGGCAAGGCTCCGCGGTGTCTCGGTCGACTCCGCGGTGCCCGGTGGAGGGCAGGTGCTGCGCTTCGACGGCAGCCGATGGGCGCCCGCGTCGCTGGGCATCGCGGACGTGGGCGGCCTTTCGGCGGGCTATCTCGACCTGAACACGGATCAGGCCGTTTCCGGGGCGAAATCGTTCTCGGCCGCCCCGACGTTCGGCACGCCGCTGGGCGTCGCGAGCGGCGGAGTGGGCACGAACACGGCGGCGACCGGCGAGGTCTTCGCGGGCCCCGCGGCGGGCTCCGGAGCCCCGTCCTTCCGTCGCCTGGTCGCGGACGACATTCCCTCGCTGGACGCTTCCAAGCTCGTCTCGGGAACCCTGGGCGTGCCGAACGGAGGCACGGGAGCAGCGACGCTCCCGGCCAATCGGATTCTGATTGGAAACGACGCTCTGCCGGTCTCTGCGCTGGACGCCGGGTCGCCGGGGCATTTCCTGGTGTCGGGAGGCTCTTCGGCTCCGTCCTGGCAGGCTTTCTCGCACGACGGCACGCTGACCGGCAACGGCACGGGCACGCCGCTAGGAGTGAACGGCACGGCGATCACCTCGCTGGGGACCGTGGGAATCGGCACCTGGCAGGCAACGCCCGTCGCCGACGCCTTCATCGCCTCGTCGAGCACGTGGAATGCCAAGCTCGCGTCGGTCTCGCACGATGCCACGCTGACCGGCGACGGGGCTGGCACGGCCCTGTCCGTGAGCGGGGCGAACCTCACGGCGCTCGGCACCATCGGCACGGGAACGTGGCAGGCGACGCCGATCGCCGACGCGTACATCGCCTCGTCCGCGACCTGGAACGGCAAGATTGCGACGGTGTCTCACAACTCGACCCTGTCGGGCGACGGAAAGACGACGCCGCTCGCAGTCGCGGGCATTCCCGTCGGCGCGCGCCCCGGATCGCCCGCGGCGGGCACCATCGTGTTCAACCCGTCCAGCGGATCGCTCGACGTCTACGACGGCAGTGCGTGGCACAGCTTCTTCGAGTCGGTCCTCAATCCCGCGGCGAACACGTTCTGGCTGCCGGTGGACAACAGCGCCTCGGACACGCTGGCGCACCTCACGTTCTCGACCACGGCCGCGACCCGCTACGACTCGGCCAACTACGTCCGCGGGGGCTACTCGCTCAGCCCGATCGTGAACCAGACCACGGGCACGGACTACGCCCTGTCCGCTCCCCCGAACGTCGTGTGGGCGCTCACCCAGGCCGTGGGCGACTTCGAGTTCGAGTGGTACTACCGGCACACCGCCGACACCAACTGGGGGACCATCATCCTGTCGACGTCGCTGGACTGGGCGAACCAGACGGCCGCGAAGTACTGCTGCATGCCCACCGGCGGCTACAGCGGGACCTTCACGCAGCCGATTCCGACCGGATGGGTGCTGGGCATGGCCTGGAACGCGTCGCAGCTCGTCTTCAACACCCCGGCGGGCGTGGTCACCTGGGCGTACGGCGGCTACCACACCGACTGGAAGCACCACGTGTTCCGCCGCACGGGCACGACGTACGAGTTCTTCGTGGACGGCGTTTCACAGGGCACGCGCAGCGTTCCGGCTCTTGCGGACGCCTCGCCGCGGCCGCTCTACGTGTTCGGCAGCCCGAACCGCGGCAACGAGACGACCAGCGCCAACAGCCAGAGAGCCCAGATCGACGAAATCCGGTTCCACCAGATCGTCCCGGCCGGCAGCACGGGCACCACCTGCAAGGCGCTGCGCAACTCGGGCGCCACCGCCGACGGTGCCTACTACGTCACGACCGGCTTCGCGTCCACCCAGCAGGTCTACTGCGACATGAACACCGACGGAGGCGGCTGGACGCTCGTCGCCTACGCGCCCGACGCGAGCACGCACAACATCCACCCGATGGACACCGGAGGCGGCACGTACACGATCGGCCGCGCGGCGGCCGCGTCGCTGGCCGCGGCAGCGCTCGCCAAGGCGTCGACGGAGATCGCCTTCTCGCGCTCCGACACGAACACCTACACGGGCAACATCGCGGGCAGCACCACCGCGCACAAGTTCTCGCTGCCCGCGGCCGCGAACACGAACTTCGTGAACTGCAGCCAGTTCGGCGGCCACACCGGCACCGGCGCGGCCGACCGCGGCACCTGCACGGCCGTCACGCTCACGCCGCTCGCGGGCTCCGTGGCCAGCGGTGCGACGCGCTACACGTTCAGCAACTCGATCTGCGGCTCGTGGGGAGGCGACAGCTACCCGACCGGCTACGGCGCGACCGACGCCTCCACGTGCCTCTTCAGCGCCGTCCGTCTCGGTCCCCAGTACGTCAACAGCTTCAGCGGCGTCGGAAACCTCAGCAGCCCGTCCGGCACCTACTTCTACTACGGCTGGTGGGATCCCGACGCGTCGAACAAGACGGGGACGGCGATGATCTGGCTGAGATAGCCGGCTTTCGGCTTTCGGCTTTCGCCAGAGCACGAAGTTCCTCCGCGTCGCGCGGCCCGAAAGTCGTGAGCGAAGTCGGAGGACCGAAAGTCGGAAGCCGAAGCCGAAGCGGCCGGCCGGGGATTGCTCCCGCGGCCGGCCGCCCTGGTGTACCGAAAGCCGAAAGTCGAACGCCGAAAGCAGTTACTTGTGGCACTCGGCGCACTTGGCGGGCGCCTTCTTGCCGGCCTTGTTCTGCTCCTGGTGGCAGGCGACGCAGACGATGTGGTAGGGGTTCTTCTTCGGCGACATCTCGGTGCACACCGGCGTCTCCTTCTTCTCCGGCGTCTTGTGGCAGTCCACGCACTTCTTCACGTCGGTGGCTGCGCCGGCCTTCAGGCCCTTGTCGGTGTGGTGGCACTTGTCGCACGCGACCTTCAGCTCGTCCATGTGCTTCTTGTGCGGGAACTCGACGCCGCTCTTCTTCGCCTTGCACTCGTCGAGGTTCACCTTGTCGGGCGCCTTGGACGCCGGAACAGCTTCGGCGCGATACGCCGCCAGTGCCAGACCGCCCACCACCGCCATCGCCATCGCCAGCTTCCGCATTGTGTCCTCCGGTTCCCTTGTGAGGTCCAACCGCCGTCAGGCACCCTTCCTGACGCCCGGTACCGGCTGCGCATTCAACCATCGCCCGATCGCCGTTTCAACGGGAATTTCAGGGATTTTCGCCTGCCAATCGTGCGTCGCCGCGCAAAAGCTGCGGCAGGCGCTCCCAAGGCGCAGGCCCGGCCGCACCCGTCCGGGAGCGCATGCACGGATGACGTGCAGCGGCCTGTACTGCTGTCGCAGCGGACGGCGTGCGCGTCCGTGCAGGCGCTGCGAACGGGTGCGGGGGTTCAGTGCGCCCGCACCCACTGCAGGACGCCGACCGTGAGGGCGGGCACGTACGTGACGACGAGCAGCCCCGCCGCGCGGATGAGGAGGAAGGGCGCCGCCCAGCGGTAGAGTTTCGGCAGCGGCTGGTTGAAGCGCGTCGACGCCAGCAGCAGGTTCAGCCCCATGGGCGGCAGCAGGAAGCCCAGCTCCAGATTCGCCAGGAACACCACGCCCATGTGGACCGGGTCGATCCCGTACGCCACCGCCATCGGCACCACCAGCGGGGCCAGAATCACGATCGCCGAGAAGATCTCGACCACGCTGCCCAGCACGAGCAGCACGCCGTTGAGCGCCAGCAGGAACGCCCATCGCGACTCGATGTGCGCGCGCGTCCACTGCATCACCGCCGAAGGAATCTCCGCGTCGACGAGCCAGCTCGTCAGGCCCATCGCGACGCCCAGGAGCACCAGCACCGCGCCGGTGAGCGCCGCGGCGTTCGCGAGCACCTTCGGCATCTTCCGCACCGGGTGGATGTCGCGCCACACCAGCGACTCGGCCACGAACGCCGCCACCACCGCGATGGCCGCCGCCTCCACCAGCGTCGCGAGCCCCGTGAGCAGCGCGCCGAGCACCACCGCGGGCACGGCCAGCTCCCAGCGCGCGTCCCACAGCGACGACACGGCCTCGCGCCAACGGAACGGCTGGCGCGGCGCTTTCTCGCGCACGCCCACCGTCATGCCCAGGCCCGCCACGAGAACCACGAGGATCACGCCCGGCACGAATCCGGCCAGATACAGGTCGGAAATGCCCGCTCCCGCGACCACCGCGTAGAGAATGACCGGAAGGCTCGGCGGGAACAGAAGCCCCAGCGATCCGGACGACATGACGAGGCCCGTGCTGAAGCCCGACGGATACTTCTCCTCGACGAGCATCGGCAGCACGAGCCCGCCCAGCGCCAGAATCGTCACGCCCGAGCCGCCGGTGAAGGTCGTGAACGCCGCCAGCACGAGGCACACGATGAGCGCCATGCCGCCGGGCAGCCATCCGACGAGCGCCTTCGCGAGACGCAGCAGGCGGTGCGACGCGCCGCCCTCCGCGAGGATGTACCCGGCGACCGTGAGAAGCGGAATCGCCGGCAGCGTGGGGCTCGCCACGAGTCGATAGGTCTCCACGGGGACCGACGCGATCGGCGTGCCGTCCGCGAAGAAGAGCAGCATCGCCAGGCCCGCCATGCCCACGAAGATCGGCGCGCCCAGCAGCAGCGCGACGAGCAGCGCCACGGCGCCGGGCAGCCGCAACGAGGTCGGATCGAAGGCGCCCGTCGCGACGCACAGCCCCGCGAGCGCCAGCGCCGCCACGCGCCCCGGCCAGCGCTCCGAGGCATGACGCGCGAAGCGCAGCGCCATGAGCCCCAGCGCGAAAGGCATCACCAGTTCGCCCCACCACCCTGGCACGCCGCCGGGCAGCGGGGAGTTCACGGCGCTGTCCGCCTGCACCATGCGCACGCTCGCGTACGCCAGCAGCGCGCACACGCCGCCCGAGACACCCGAGGAGTAGACGCGCGCGAACGTGCGCATGCGCGCAGGCAGCCGTTCGCCGGTCGCCAGCGACAGATGCCGCCCCGTGCCGCTCGCCAGCAGCGCGCCCAGGAATCCGAACCACAGCGTGAGGAGCTGCACGTACTGGGCCCCGCCCGGCACGGTGCTGCGGAAGATCGTGCGCGCGACGGTCTCGACCGTCGGCAGCACCGTCATGAGCGCGAGCACGGCCACGAGCCCCCAGGTCTCGACGGCGCGCACGGCGCCGGTGACCACGGGCGGCGGCTCGGTGAAGTCCCGCGGCGGAGCGGCCACGGACTCGGGCAGGGGCGTCGAAAGCTGGCTGGCGTCGCTCACGCGGTGTCCCTCGAACGGCCCCCTCCCCGACCCTCCCCCGATAGAGCCCGGGGGAGGGGGATCGCGCCGGAGGCGCTTCCAGCGCACGCTCCCTCCCCCGCGCTCTTTGCGGGGGAGGGTCGGGGAGGGGGCCGGCTCTTCACTTCACCTTGCCCGCACGGTGATCGTCGCGGAGCTTGCGCGCCTCGTCGGCCACGTCCGCCGGGAACGCCGTGCCGCGCAGCAGCGGGAACACCTTGTCCTGGGCCTTCTGCCACTCGGAACGCTGGTACTCGTTGAGCGGCATCACGCGCAGGCCATTCTTCTGCATCACGTCCATGGCGTCGCGCGTCATGCGGCCCACTTCGGCATTCACGAGCCGGGTCGTTTCCTGCGAGGCCTGCAGCAGGGCCGGCCGGATCTCCGCCGGAATCCTCTCCCACGCCTCCTTCGTCACGACCGTCACGCCCGCCATGCGGCCCCACGCGACGTCCGGCATGAACTTGGCGCCCTCGTAGAGCCGCGCGGTCATCGCCAGGATGGGCGTGTTCGCGAACCCGTCGATCATCCCGGTCGAAAGCGACGGCAGGATGTCCGTCGCCGAGATCACGACGGGCTGGAATCCGACCGCGCGCCAGCTCTCCTGCGCGCCCGGGTCGCCGGACCACGTGAAGATCTTCACACCGGCCGCCGTGGACGGACTGCGCACGTCCTTCGAGAAGAACAGGCGCGCCCAGCCCATGTCGCCGAAGCCGAGGACCACGAAACCCTTCTCTTCGAGGCGCCTGGCGAACACCGGCGCCATGCGGTCCATCATCCAGAGGAACTCCGCGTCGTCGGCGGCGAAGCCCGGGGCGCAGATGGCTTTCGCGGCCGTGTCCACGTCGCCGATGCCCACGACGCTCACCGCGGCCGCCTGGAGCTGGCCCACGCGCATCTTGCGGACCATGTCGCCTTCGTTGCCCAGCGTGCCGCCGGCGTAGATCTTCAGCTTCACCTTGCCGCCCGAAACCTGCTCCCACTTGGCGGCCTGGTCCTTCAGGAGCTTGTGCCAGCCCGACCCCTCCGGAGCCAGCGTGCCCAGCTTGATCGTCTGGGCCGACGCGGGCGCGGCGATCGCGAGTGCGGCGGCGAACAGGACGCGGGACATATTCGACTCCTAGAGGAAAAGGTCGTCGGCGCGCGACTGAAGCCATCGCGCGCGCTGCTGCGCCAGCGTGTTGACGAGCCGCAGCCGCGGCTCTTCATTCACGTCGGCGGCGAGCACCTTTCCGAGCAACTCGTCGAACTCGGCGCGGTCCTGGCGTCCCACCGCCACGGACTCCGCCCAGGTCACGAGCGGCGAAAGCTTGCGGCCGTGCGACAGCTCCTGAACGCGGTTCAGGTGCTTCTTCGCGCGCTCAAGGCTGCCGCCCATCGCTTCGCTGCGTCCCCCGTCCCAGCTCACGAAGAACTCGTGGATGGTGCCTTCCTCCCAGCCTTCGTCCAGCTCCAGCGCGCGCTGCATCAGCGCCTCGATGTCCGGCATGGAGCCGACGATCTTCATGTCGTCGCGCGAGAGCGTCAGGCGGGCGCCCATGGCGGCGCCGAGCCAGTAGAGCTGGGGGACGTCCTCGATCTTCAGGCGCGCGACGGCGACCCGGCGGTCCTTGTCGAAATCCGCGGTGAAACCGGGATATGCCGCGTCCATGCCGCGCCGGGCATAGCCGATGGCGCGGTCGAGCAGCCGGCGGGCACGTGCGCGGATCGCCATCGCGGCGGCGGGATCCTTCTCCTCCAGCCGGTCGGCGTCGAAGGCCAGGAAGCCGTACGCGTACTGCGCGAACCCCGACGAGACCGCGAGCAGCAGGCGCCGGTCGCCGGGCGCGGAGGCGAGCAGCGCCTCCATCGTCTTGAGACCGAAAGGCAGCGCGTCGCGCACCAGTTCCGGGTCGTCGTCGGTGGCGAACGAGGACTGGCCCGAAAGCGCGTCGGCGGCGGCGTTCACGACGATGCGCCGCACGCACGCCGTCTGGGCGATGAGAAGCGCGGCGAGAATGACGAAGCGTGGGCGCAAGATCGCTCCCCGACTGCGGGGCCGGGCGCGCACCGTAGGGAGGAAGAGGCCCCGAGTCAACAGGGGTTTTCGGCAAGGCGGGAGCGGCGAGTCGGAGCGGCGGCCTGTGGCCGCACGTCGGATCGGCGGCCTCTGGCCGCACGAGGGAGGGCGGCCGCCGGCCGCACGCGCCTCTTCGATCATCGATTCGCGCTCCCCGCAATCCGGCCACAGGCCGGGGGTCCGACGTGCGGCCACAGGCCGCCGCTCCGACTGGGTTGGCCTGCGGCCGCTCGGCACACCGCGTCATGGAGACGAGGAATCGCCCGGCTCCGGCTCGTCGGCGCGACCCAGCCCGTACTTGCGCAGCTTGTCGTGCAGCGTGACGCGCGAGATGGCGAGCCGGCGCGCGGCCTCGCTCCGGTTGCCGTGCGCGGCGCGCAGCGCCTCGACCATGAGCCCGCGCTCGCACGCCTCGACGCGCTCGCGAAGACCCGCGGCGGGCGACGGCGCAGGCGCGTCGGCGCCGCCGGGCAGCAATGTCAGGTCGAGCGTCCCGTCGGCGCTCAGCGCGACGAGGCTCTCCATGGCGTTTTCCAGTTCGCGCACGTTGCCCGGCCAGTGCCACGCGTGCAGCCGGTCCGCGAGCGCCTGCGGAATGGTCAGACTGCGAAGGCCGAAGCGCTCCGCGAAGCGCTCCAGGAAGTGCCGTGCCAGCGGCACGATGTCCTCCGGGCGCTCGCACAGGGGCGGCACGCGCAGGTTCACGACATTCAACCGATAGAACAAATCCTCGCGGAAGCGGCCTTTCGAGGCGAGATCGCGCAGATCCCTGTGCGTTGCGGCGAGGACGCGCACGTCCACCTTTCGCGGGCGATCCTCGCCGACGGGGCGCACCTCGCCTTCCTGCAGCACGCGCAGCAGACGCCCCTGCGTCGAGGGTTCCAGCTCGCCCACCTCGTCCAGCAGCAGCGTGCCGCCGTCGGCCTCGCCGAAGAGGCCGGGACGCGAGCGGATCGCGCCGGTGAACGCGCCTTTCGAGTGGCCGAAGAGCTCCGCCTCGGCGAGCTCGGCCGTGATGGCGGCGCAGTTGAAGCGCACGAAGGGCTTGTCCGCGCGCGTCGAGGCGCGCACAAGCGCCTCGGCCACGCGCTCCTTGCCCGTGCCGCTCTCGCCCGTGACGAGTACCGTGACGTCGCGCGGCGCCACGCGGCCGACGAGCACCGCGAGCTTCTTCATCGACTCGGACGCGAAGACGAGCGTGCGCGAAAGCGCTACTTCGCCCTGCAGGCGCTCGTTCTCCTGCGCGAGGGACAAGGCGTCCGCCGCGCGCCGCACCACCGCGAGGAGCTCGTCGGTGTCGAACGGCTTTCGGAAGTAGTCCCACGCGCCCAGCTTCATCGCCTCGACGGCCTGGCGCTCGGAACCGTGCGCGGTCAGCAGCACCACGCGCACTCCCGGCGACTTCGCGACGAGACGGCGCAGCAGCTCCAGGCCGTCCATGCGCGGCATGCGCAGGTCCGCCAGCACGAGCTGCGCCGACGCGGCTTCGTAGCGTTCGAGCGCTTCGAGCCCGTCGGCGGCCTCGTCGACGTCGAAGCCCGCCGAGCCGAGAATCTCCCGCAGCGTGTAGCGGACGCCCGGATCGTCGTCCACGACGAGGACTCGAAGCGGCAACGGCGCCTCCTGCCCGGCGGTACGCCGGAGCGCGGCATGATAGCGGGCCTGACAGGAGCGCGCCGCCAGCGGTTCGTTGCCGCGAGTTCCCGGGTCGGCGCCCCCGTCGCGGCCGCGCGCCTACCCCGATGACCGACGAGGAACTTGCCGCCCTCCGAGTCCGTCATTGCCCATGGACGAGTGTTCCTGTGTCGGGATCGAAGCGTTCGTGCCGAAGGAAGTCCGGTTCGAGGGGCTCAAAGTCCGCGTCGGTCGTGAGCAGAAGGTAGCCCGTGACGCTTGCGAGGGCGGCCACCCAGACGTCGTTCTGCTGGCCCATCGGCGTTCCTGCCGCCCTCGTGGTCGCCCAGATCGAAGCGTAGGCGTCCACCACGCCAGTTTGACCGAGTTCGACCACTGCGAGGCTGGCAAGCTGGTCGTGCAACGTGCTCAGGCGCTTCTCTCCCCACTTGTTGCGCCGAGCGATCGCGAGGCATTCGCCGACGCTGACGATGGAGATGAGCGGCTTGTCGGGTCTGAGCCGCAGGCCGTGCCGCTCGTCGACGGCACGACCCACGGCCGTCTTCGCCGCGAGGGCGACGACAACGCCAGTGTCGAGCACGAACCCGGCCGGCGTCATGAGATTTCCTTGATGATGGCAGCGATCTCCTCGTCGGTCTCGTCGCCCGGCCACTTGCCGAAGATGGCGTTGACGCCGTCCTCCGGCCCCTGCGGCTGGTGCAGCCTGCGTACGTCCGTCCTGAGGCCGAACAGGGGCTGCGGATCGCCGGAGAAGACCCTCCGATCGACATCGGTCACCGGGGCCACCCGATCGGCATCGACCCGTCCGGCGACGCCGGTCGGACGGAACACCGCCCTGCCCTCGACCACCACGTCGGTCCCCCACAGGCGGCGCAGAACGTCGGAGGGCACCTTTTCGGCCACGCCCGAGAGCAGCATCCCGCTCGCGAGCCGCATCTTGAACCTGTGTCCGCTCTCCTGGATGGCATCGAGATGGCCTGAGACCCGCACGTGGTGGGGCCGGGGCGTGTGCTCGGCCATGGTCTTCACCGGCGACAGATCGGACCTCTCCAGCGGCACGGTGCGGCCGTTGACGAACTCGACCCTTTCGACCCCGAGACGGAAGAGCCTGTCGAAGCGCAGGACGCCGTCCAGCATGCCCTCGTCGAGCAGATCGCTGTCGGCCTGCCCTTTCAGGGCTGCCTCCAAGGCGTCCTCGAACAGTTCGATGCCCGCCCGGGTGCCGGTTTCGCGGCCGGCGAACAGCTCGAGCTGCCGCCACTCGTCCGGATCCACCTCACACAGCGGCCGGGCCTCGACCCGGAACTCGTGGGCGGCCAGATCGCTCGTGGGCAGCAGGTCGAAGGCGGCCCCGCGGCGCAGCCACCCGGGCTTGACGGCCGGCGAGCGGCTGCGCCCCTGCGACACGAGCCGCACGGCCCTGCGGGTGCCCTCGACGAGCACGTGCAGCAGCCGGTGCATCACTTCGCCGTCGAATCGGCCGGGGACGAGCGCGGGGCCGGAAATCCGTATCACGTGCTCCATGGCGCACCTCCTGGGACCATCCTACGCCGCCCCTCGGACACGGCATAGCGGACGCCAAGGGGTGTCGACGACGAGGACTCGAAGGGGCAACGGCGCCTGCCGCCCGAGGGCGCACGCCAAGGAGCCGGATGAAGCGGGTCTGACAGGCCCGTGCCTCCAACGCGTCGGTTCCGCGACTGCGAGGAGCAGCGCCGGGGCAGTCTTCGGGGCAGCGGATACCCAGATGGCGATGTATGATCGGGCCGGCGGCTGCGACTGCCGGACAGCGCCCAAGCTGCCGTGTCGATGCTGCGGTGCGCCGAGGACCGGGTTCCGATGACCGATGAAGACATCGCCAAGCTGCTTGTGTCCGAGAGCGAGCGGGTCGAGTGGAAGGAGAGCCTGAAGCAGACCGGCGAGATCTTCCACGCCGTCTGCGCCCTGGCGAACGATCTGGGCGACAGCCGCGCCGAGGGATGCCTGCTGCTGGGCGTGCAGAAGGATGGCCGGCCCGCGGGACTTGGTCTTGCCGGGCCGGCCATCGACGAGGAGCTGCGGACGCTGGCCGACCGGCTTCGCTCGACGAAGATCCTCCCGACGCCCTGCTTTCACGTTGAGGCGCGCGAATACGCGGGCGCATTGCTGTTCATCGTGGCGGTGCAGCCGCACCCGGTCCCGCCGGTCGTGGCCGTGGACGGCGTCGCCTGGGTGCGAAGTGGCTCGACGACCGTACGCGCGCGCGAGGCCGATCTGCAGCGTCTTCGCGAACGACGTCCGATGCAGAGCGTGTCGTTCGACCTGCGCCCGTGCCCCGGCGCGAGCCTCGACGACCTGGACACGGTCGAATTGAGCCGGATTCATGGCGCGGCTCGGGAGGCCGACGCCGACCCGGCGAGCTTCCCGAACCTGGAACAGTTTCTCTCGGCGCGCCAGCTTGGCGTCGCGATGGGCGGACGGTGGACTCCCAACTTTGCGGCCGTCCTGCTCTACGGCAGGAACCCGCAGGCGTTCCTTCCGGGTGCCACCGTGGAACTCGTGCGCTACGCAGGGCTCGACGTGGACGCCCCTCCGGCGTTCCGGCGCATCGCCACCGGAAACGTTCCGAAGCAGCTCGACTCCGTGTGGGCACTGCTCGAGACCATGAACGGCCTCGTGCCCGTCGAGAACGGCCCGCTGCGCGTCGGCTTCACCCCGCAGTATCCTCCCGAGGCGCTCAAGGAGATGGTGCACAACTTGATCCAGCACCGCGCCTACGAGGGCACTCATGCGCCCTCGCGCGTCGAGTGGTTCGACGACCGCGTCGAGTTCTCGAACCCCGGCGTGCCCTTCGGACAGGCAAGCCAAGGCGAGTTCGGCGAACACGCCGACTACCGCAACCCGCAGCTCACCGCCGGACTCGTCGCGCTCGGATACGTGCAGCAGCTCGGACGAGGCGTGCGAAGGGCGAGGAGGCTCCTCGAGCAGGCGGGGCTCGGGTTCGAGGTGAGGACGGACGGGTTCACGAGAGTGGTGGTGCGAAGGCGCCTCCCGTCGCCGAAGGCCCCCTCCTTTCGGGCGGAATGCGTCGCACTACAACCGCCGCGTTAGCGTCCGCCAGCCCGTCTTCTGCTCCGCCTTCTCCTCCAGTGAGAGCGCTTCGAAATCGCCCTCCAGAATCGCCTTTCCGGCCGGAAAGGCGCGTAGCCGTTGAAGCAGGTCCTTCGTCGTGACGTAGTAGGCAATCTTGACCGAAGTCCCTTCCCCTCCGACCCGAGCACCAACCCAGATGTGGATGGTTCCGCTCGCTGTGTAGCGGTGAGCGTCCCTCTTCGATCCAGCCTCCGTCCATTTCAGCGCACGATGCCCTTGGACCCAGAAGCCGTCGCCTGAATCGACCACGGCTACGATATAGCGATCGGCTCGATCGTTGCGACACGATACCTGATACTTGACGTCGATCTCTTGCTGAGGGATCTCATCTGCCTTGTTTGGCGAGTAGTCGATCGTGAGCTCGCCGTACTCGATTTCCGCACTTGCGGCCCCCCCCATGAGAAGCGCGAAGACCGCGGCCACCACCAGAAGCGGGACACGAGCACCTTTGGCTGCCCTACTTGCTGCCGACATACTCCTTGCCTCCTTCCTGCTGCCAGAAGTCGATTGATTCGACTTCGTTGAGCGGAATCCTCTTCGTGCCATAGGTTGTCCGAACGGAGAGCATGCCCCCCGCACTCCCCAAGCCGACCCGAGTATCTCTGCCACGCTCCTCTCCCTGCTGTCGCGCGATCGCCCAGAAACCCCGGTTCTCTCCGTTGCGGATCCTCTCCTCGATTCGCCCAACGGCCACCGCTGCCACACCTGCAGTGCCTGGGCCTGAGAAGTAGAGTCCATCCTGCCCCCGACGAACGCCGGGGAATGTTGCCCACACAACCTCACCCTCAACGCGTGCCCCGTCATGGGTCTTCACCATCACGTGTGCTCGTGTGCCACCTGAATGAGCACCCAGAGGGACCGTCGGCGGAATCGACAGAGCCGCGGTGGTCCACAAAGGCGCCGAATCGCTCCACTGGGACACGCATTGCTCGAGGTGGGCCTTTGTGTCTGCCCTGTCTCGCGACATCAACTCGTCTCTAAGGCCGCCGACCTCCTCGGCGGCCTGCTCTCGCTGGCTCCGAACGCGACCAAAGTGAAGGATCATGACGAGCGAGAGGATCAGGAGACCAGCAAGTGCCCACCATCTTCCAATGCGCCCATCAATGGTCTTGCCAAGTGCAAGACCGGCCAGAGGGATGGCGACCACGTCAATGCCAGCTATCGATGCAGCCACCGCGAGTATCACGATGCCGGCGACCACAAGGTCATTCGAGCCCACTCGCGTACTCATGGCTAGACTCCGGAGGATCGTATGGTTCCGCCACCAACGACCGACGAGCCTGCACTGCACGCACTGCGCTGCGGCCAGTCCGTTGCACTCCTGATCGCGCTTGCAGCGTCTCACCCCCGCCCATAATTCCACCACCAGATGGCCCTGCCTATCCCGAAGAGAGCCGCCCCGATGACAATGAGGCCGACGCCACCGTCCGGTTTCCCGCTCGCGCAGCTCAGAAAACCGACGACCATCGCGACGACGCCGGCGACCATCCAGCCCTTGCCCTTCGTTCTCCGAGCCTCTACCTCGATCGCCATCTCAGACTCCCCGCCGCGAATGCGACGCCACAGCCCCCCAGCCTGTCACGCTCGGCTTGCCATGATCGGATGCGCATCCCACCGCGTTTCGTGTAATCCAACCCCACGAAGTTCACGGCTATCATGGTTGGCTCACCCGTGGCTCCGACCCCTCCCATCGGGAGAGATAGCAGGCCTTCCATCGGCCGTCCTCGCGCACGAGGACCATATCGATTGCAAACCGTTCCGGATACGAGATCGGCTCGCACGTGAACCTCGCAACTCCCGACACCCGCACCACGGCTGCTCTCGCTGACGCGCGGGTGACCCGGGTCGCAAGCTGCTCGACGGCGACATGCGGACTTCCACAGAGACCGGCGGGCAGCTTCCCGATCCCCCACTTCGCAAGCGCGCCAATAGCCATCACCCCGTTGACCGCCTTCTGGTCTTCGCGCTCCATGCAGGTCAGCTGGCTTGCCCTTTCGCCGTGCCCGGAGGCGACAGCGCCCCACCACTGCACGGCTGCCTGCTCGGGGCCGCCGCAGGAACACGACCACGTCAACCCGCAGTACACAATCAAGCACAGCCGCGCACAGCCGCCTGCGAACTCCTTGCGTTGGATGACACGGCGATGCCCACTTGGTGCCAACCGCAGCAAGGCCGCGCCTGCTACGGCACCTCGGCGAGCGCTGCCGTCGCTGTCGGGTCCGAACGAATCAGCGTGCATAGAGAATCCTCCAAGACGTGTTACAGACTGGGGGAGACCCCCGCAACGTCTTCTCGATTTCCGTCGCTATCGTCAGGAAGAGCGACTTGTAGTCTTGGTCGTCGGCGCCGACGTTCCCAAGCCAGTCAGTCAGGCGCGATGAAGCGTCCGACATCAGCATCCAGCGGTACGCGAGCCGAACGCCGGAGGCATGGCGAGTGCCCGGCCGGAGTCGACCAAGCGCGAATCGATGATCCACCACCGCTCGTGCTCCCGTCTCCCCCAAGGCAACCTCCGCGCCGTCTGCCGCCGGCGTCGCGCCGTCGAGCACGGCGCCGAGCAGTGCTGTCGTGTGCGGCAGGACCCGTATCGCACAACGGAGCACGTGCTCCCGCGAAGACCCCATCGAAAGGAATGAGCAGGCGCGCTCTCCCTCCGTGGCTGCGCCTCGCTCGACGACATCTCGTTGCCTCCGGTATCCGCACGCGTCGAGCTCGGCACAGTCAATCGTCGGATGGTGTTCGACAAACGAGAGCGCCAGCGCGTCCCATTCGCGCAATTCGCCTTCGATCGACCGATCCACGGCATCGACATACCTGTCGTTCCGTGCCAAGGTCACAACGAAGAGCGGCCGAGTCTGCTTCTCCGAAACCGGTGATGCAATCGCGACGGCGCCAACCGCCAGATGGGTCGGTAGCTTGCCGGCCCACGGCTCCGCGAGGCACCGTCCGAAAAGGCTTGGCACTTCCCCAGAGCCTGTCGGAAACGCAACCGTCCCACAAAGCGCTCCTCTTGGCGCCCTGGGCGGCAGATCCACGCGCATGTCGGACACAATGATCGCGGCAGTGTCTTCGCTGCTTCCGAGCGTCGTCCCAATCTCGTTCGACGCGGCCGCCAGATTCGTCCAAGAAGCAGTGAAGGCCGGCAGGCCGGCCTTCCGGTCTCGGGGCAGACTGTGGATCGCCTCGCCGAGCGCCCATTCACTCACGTCGTCTACCTCGCTACCGCCGGGCCTCGCCCATCGCCGCGGCAGGTTTTTCCACAGGATTCCCAACGCTGCGGCACCTCCACGTGGCCGGGCGTATATCGCCATCGAACGTGAGACATCCCAGTAGACCCGCACATGTCTGACCGCCGCTGGCTCGCTGCGCGCTGCCGCAACCTGCTCCGGTCGACATCGGGCGCTCTCGCCCTTCGTGCTGATGAAGCCGCGCGACGCCTGCTGGCACACGAGCCCAGCGCAGATCACCGCGAGAACAAGAGCAACCAAGCGATTTCGTGCGGTCGATCGGGTGCTCCCCACGGGGTCACTCGAGTTGGTCATTGACGGCCGACACCTCCTTCGGGTGATGCCTGTGCCTCAGGAGAATCCACTCCGGACCCACGCTCCGAGACGTCGCCAACACGAGACACCGCTGGCTCGACGTGCGCTGCAGAGGGCGGCGCTTGCTGCGCGACCGCACCCATGGTGCCTCTGTGACGTTCAATGAGCAGGAGCGCCTTTCGGATGCGCTTGTCGGCTGCATTGAACCCGTCAGGCCGAGCCATCGGAACCGGGGTCGCGAGCTTCCCGATGACAGCCAAGAGGCTGTTGCTCGCGGCTCTGCTGCTCTCTATCTCCCTGTTCAGCCGTCGGACGGACAGGAGGCAGCAGCCGAGCAAGACTGCGGCAAGAACCTCAGTAATGGCGAGCGCCACGAGCAGCCCAGTGCCATAGTTCGCTCCTCCCGAACCTCCCGGTCCGGACGCTGCCTCGCCACACCCGGCGGACTGGGGCAACGCCATGCTCTGGGACTGCTCATTCGCGACCGTTGCTGCCTCACGGCACTGTCCAGATTCCACGGATTCGCCGGCCGCGGCAGCCCCGTGCCGAGAATCCGGGATGGCTCCCCCCGAAAGACGCACGGGCACTGATGCACCCGCACTCGCAAGCAGCAGCGAGATTGCAGCAAGAGCCACGCCTACTGACAGGGGTCTGCCGCGGCCTACTGCAGGATCCGCTGAGACATGTTGCCGCATGACGACGGGCAAGCGCGCCATGTCATCCGATGCCCGACAGTCAGTCATAGAACCACCACCCCGAGCTCGCGCGGTTCGAGGCTGTCGCCATCGAGAATCGCGGTCGCCCGCAGGTCGGAGATCCGGCCAACGGCGCTCGGATCCCCGTCCTCGGGCAAGAAGAACGCGGCGACGCTCTGATAGTTGTGCCCTAGCGGAACTGCGTGCGTTTGCAGCACCCCGTCCGCAAGCCGCACCCGCAGAACCGCAACCTCCCGACTCCGCGGGTGCGGGCTCGGCGGATCCACCGCACCGCGCAGTCTTTCCGAAACTACTCGCGCGAACTTGCCCAAGTCCCCCTTGTATCGTCCACCGTCTGCAAAGAAGAAACTCCTCCATGCTTCGGGGATCTCGGTGCCACGGAAGTCGCGCGGCGGCGGTCTCTTCGCTGGCTCCGCTTTCGTCGCACGCGCCGAGATCTGGACTTGGCCCTCACTCCTTGTCCCAGCAGTTGGCTTTGTCCCTCCCACCTGCGAAACAGCCGGTGCTGCCTCCTGGGGAGAGCCCGCACGAAAAATCCCAGCGATTCGCTCCTCCTCCTGCCGTCGTTCGCGAAGCAGTTTCTCTTCCATCTCGCCGTCGGTGTGAAGGCCAGGCTCCATTCCATCGTCTCGCCCCCCTGCCTCGCGCCTCCTGAGATCCCATGCCCGGTGCGTCACGTCACGCCACCACAGAACGACCAAGGCGACAAAAACCACCATGATGAGGATGATTGCGCCCAATGGCAACACCGCATCCCAGTTGATTCCGCGATCCAGTTCTTGCTCAACCCGTTGCTCCCATGCGGCACGGCTCGCCTTCAACGATGCGATCTCGCTCTTCTGACTCTTCAGCCGTTCCTGCAGTCCCGTAATCTCCGTCTTGGCGTCTGCCAGACCAGCAGCAAGCCCCTCGACCTGCTCCCGAATCGCCGTCAGCTGCGGACTGCCTGGCGCAACGACCGGCTGCGAGCCTGGTCCACCGCCGCTTGCACCGGGCGGATGCCCTCCTTTCGAGGCCGGCACCGCCGCGCCCACCCGCCCCGCCGCGACGGCGACCCACAGCCCGAACACCGTGACGCGCGCCACGGCATGCCTTCCGGGGCGGATCGAAGTCCTCATGCGGTGTGGGTCCTAAGAAGCTCGATGACCATTGCAAACGGCGCCGGTCCGCTGTACTCGAAGTCCGGCGGTTCGCGCCGCGCCGCATTGATGTCCATCAGTACGCGCTCGATTTCCTCCCGCGTCAGCTTATGCCTCACAAGTACCGGCCGCGGCTGGGCGCGCATGTCGCTTGGGTCAAACGCCAACCGTGCCCTGCCCCGCTCTCCGACGGGTACCTGCACGTGTTCGTACCAATGGTGCCATGCGCTTGCGGTTCCCATCTGCGCCTCGATGTCGAAGCCAAGGAAGCCCACCGTCCGGGTTTCAAGCAATGCGTGCATCTCGACTCCGGCCGAGTTGGCGGCGCTTCGCGCGAGATAGGTCTTGCGACCGAACCCTCGCTCTGCACCGGATATTAGCGAGACTCGCAGGGCAGGGAGCTTCTCGACTCCGGACCCAACGACTTCTGCCTGTGCGTCGATGAAGGCGCTAGCCCGGCTCTGAATGAATGCCGTGAACGCAGCCGGATCTCGGTCGAACTTCGACGCGAGACTCCAGCCCATGCCGAGCAGACTTAGATTGACGACCGGGCCTTCCTGTATGCCGCGGCGTCGTGCCTCGAGAGCTAGGCCCGCCACCCATCTGCTCGTCGCTTCCAAAGCCAGCTCAAAGAACCCTGCTTGAACGGTCTCCGCCCGATCGAGCCCTAGCAGATCCGTGAGGACGACGCCACCACCCGCTTGGAACTCGCGATGCAGGTTCGCAATATCCTTGGTCTTCAGCACATTCTGAACGGTTCCCTCGCGCAACCACTGGTCGATAAGGTCGTGGCCGCCGAACCGGTAGCTGTCGGCGTATTCCTGAAGAGTCGGGTTGTTCCCAATGCCACCCCAGAGGTCGAGCGAGCCACCCCCTAGGTCAGCCACCGCGAAGACCTCGGTTGGCGTGCGAACCGCCGGCAAGGGCGCGCCCGCGTGCGACTCCCACATGAAGGTTGCCAGAAAGAGACGTCCGGTCATTTCGCCGAGAAGCCGGCAGACTGACGCGACATCCTCGGCGAACGATGCTGCGACATTGCCTTCGGAACGCATGCGCAACGGAAGCGTGAAGACGATATTGACCGACGTTGGGAGACCCGGCTGGAGGGCCGCTTCTACAGCTGGTCCGTTCGTTGCCGGATTGGCGCCCACGGCAGTCCGCATTGACCATGCCTGTTCGAGCAAGTGCAAGAGGTAGGCCCGGCGCTGCGAGCGTTGTGTTGCGGTGGCCGAGGCTACCCTTCCATCCGGCCATTTCAGGTCACTCAGCACCTTCCATTTCTTGGTGACGCTGGTGAGCTTGCCGCCATGGTCGAGTATTACCATGCTGCCATACTCTAGCCGGTCCACTGCGTTGGCCAAGAACGCCTCGTCCACCTTGTTCCCTTCTGTCACCAAGAACATCTGACTCGGGAAGAGGCCGGTCGCGGGTGCCACCCGAGGGTGCATGCCATCCCATGTGACGAACCACGACCCGCTGCCGTAGCTCAGCTCCGTGTGGAGAGAGATCACCGCGGTCTGATCCAAGTCGCCGGTGGGGACAAGAACGAACGGCTTCGCGCCCCCTTGGCCGCGCATCGCAACCACAGAGCTGCTCGTGCCGAAATCGACGCCCCATTGCTCGGGCGGCCGATCCTCGTGCTCCAGGACGCAAAGGCCGGACCGGAACATCCCGATTCCATCGGGGCGTGTCTGCGCATCGACCACCGTGAACAGCTCCGGGATACCCCCATCGACCAATGATTCCCCGCGAATGCTGTAGAGGGGTTGGGCCTTCACGAAGGCCGGTATAGATCGCTGCCAGTCGAGCGTCGTCGCGTCTCCAGTCTTGGTGCCGACGATCCATATCTCGTCTGACGCGACGTTGCTGTCCCCGAGCATGTAGTACGCTCGGAAGCACTCAGGGCGCCCCCGACCCGTGCGGAATCCAGGCCACAACAGGTACGTCCCGGGACGGCGCTCCCCAATTCGCGGCTTCGCCGTCACTTGTCCGAGGCCGCGTACTTCGAGGCGATAGGTGGCCACTCCTTCTAATGAGCCATCGCGAGTGCGTTCCTCCGTCCTATCGACGAGCCCGACATACCGCAGCTTCACGGGGTAATCCGGGAGCACCTCGCGCGGCGAGATCAAGCTGCTGTCCAGCGGCTCGATCAAGTCGAGCAGGATGTCCCTTTCATCGAAGAGGACATCGATCTGCACCCCATCGCTCACCCGGCAGGCTCGAAGGACGCCGGCCTTGTCGCCGACTTGCTGGCTGAAGAGCGCGAAGCCGAAGCGCAGCCGTTCCGCGAGGTCTTGGTGTCGAGAACCCCAGACCACGCGATGCACTCTCGCGTCGGCGCCCGGACCGAACGGCCGGTACTCGGGGCACTTTCCCCGGTCGTTCAGCTCCGCCAACTCGGCCGGCAGACGATTCAGGCCGACCTGCGTTGGGGTCGGGATGCCGAAGGCATCGAGCAGGGCATCCATGTCGTTCTGATTGCGCTCCCCTAGAACCGGGAGCCGGAGCTTGCGCCGGCCTTCCCACTCAACATCAATCGTCGGGGAGGGCAGAGCGAAACGATCAAGGGGATTCACCCCATGCTGTATTCCCTTCGCCCATTCCACGCTTGCTCTGAACCATCCGGGCGCTGCGCCGCCCACATTCCGCCTGACCAAGTCAAGCAGATCGAACCAAGCCGACGTGGCCCGTGCGGCATCCCTCGTCAGCGCCAAGTCGGGGTCTTCCGCAATTTCATTCCACGGCGCAGTCACCGAGGGCACCAGCAGGACCGTAGGCGACGTGAACCCAACCACGCGGCCGTCGCCGTCCCGGAGCGCCCACTGCGTTTCCGCCGGCGGGCGACGGGTCCCGACCGGCGGCGGATGCGAGCCGCCCGCCCTAGAGGCCATCCCCTGCGCAGCAGGGACTAACTTCACCGCTCCGTCGTCAGCCTCGGGCTCGGCGAGGTGGAACTTGCCTGCGCACAGTCCGAGCAGAAGCAGCCGCCAGCGGGCAATCCAGTCACTCTCCTCGGCGGATCTCGGCGCGCCGCCCCGGTCGGCCCCGAAGCAGCAGTTGGCAAGGAAGAATTCCATGGTCGAGACCGTCGGAAGGCAGTCGTGACGGACCAGTTCGAACGCAATCATCTGATGCGCGACGAGTTCGCTGACCTTCTCTAGGCTTCCCGGGACTCTCGTGTTGGCGTTGCTGGCTTCGGGCTGCACGGTCTTCGGCAGGCAGCGCGCAGCGCTCAACTCCGCCTTGACGGCCTGTTGCGATGGGACTTGAGCGACGATCATGCGGCATGCGCGGGCGACGTTCGGCTTCTTCTCTTCGTCGTCCGGCGAGGTCGTCGGTAGCCATCCGGCCAGTCCGACAACCCCCCCTGGAAGCCTACGGAACTGTTCACGGGCAGTTGTCGCGGTCGGCCTTCGGCTTGGCTCGAAGAGATCCTGATCAGACGCTGCAAGCCGCCGAAGCGCGTCCCACTTTGCGTCGAGCAGGTCATCCAGCCGCCCTAGGAGGTCCACGCGCTCCTTCCGCTCCGGCAGTGCGCGACGCACCCATTCGAGTGAGGGAACGCCCCACGATGTCGCAAACCAACTATGCCGCGTGTCGGGAGGAGAGCGAAGGTATTCGACCATCCAGCGCAGGCGCTCGCAAAACACCCAGTTCTGTTGCACGAGATTCCCTATCTGGAGATGGAAGTCCTTGCGTTCCTCGCCTCCGAAGAGCCACATCGGGCCCGCGAGTTTCAGGCCATCCTTGATGTCCGGGCACACGACACCATAGGTTCCGGGAATCCCGAGCGAGCGAGCGAACAAGAAGTTGGACGCGGCCGCGGCGGCGTAGTGGGGAACGACCAGTTTCTCGTGGGCTGGCTGCCGCGTGTCACCGCTCCAATTTCGAACTGTGCCGGAGTCCGGCGAGGGATCCGTCAGAAGGACCGTCATCGCATGCTTCGCCAGCCGCGCCTTTGCATAGAGCAAAGCCGACGGCTCGCGCGAACGCATGGCAGCGTTGCGACTGCTGCTCACGTGCGCATCCTTCTCATTTCGGGCGCCCAGTCCGAACCACCGCAACAGCGCGACGGCCATGATCCCGCAGCTGTGCGCTGTCTTCCTGTCCCCTGCTGCCGACGCTGCTTCCGACAGGAACTCCACGAAACGCGGCAGGCACCCCGCCCCTGTGCCGCCCACCAGTGACCCCGTCACAACCACACGTCGATCATCCGTGTCCGCCAAGAGGTTCTCCACCGCTGTTCCCAACTTGGCGCGATCATTCTGCAACACGTCGTCGAAGAACGCCGCCGCCACGGGCGCCTGACCGAAATAGCCCGAATAGTATTTCACGGCCATTTGGTCGGCGTCGAAGTAGTGCGGTCCATACTCCTTCGACACCACGTCGCCGACGCGTTCGCCTGGGATGTCCCGGCACGGTGGGATCTCCCAGCTTGCATCCGCCGGAATGTTCCACATGCCCCCGCTCGCGAAGTGCAACCTCCGCATCTGCCGGACGGCAAGCTGCCACGCTGTCGGCGAGGTCTCGTCGTTGGTCTGGTCACGATCGAGGATGTAGAGGTTGACCGGTCCCGGGAGTGCCCCGATTCCATGGGCGAGCGCGGCCAAGTCGGCGAATGCAAGCGCAACGTGCTGTCCCGAGCCTCCAACTGCTACCAAGTGACGCATTGGGGTCCCTCTCATTCCCGCGGCGCTGCCGGCGCCACGAGCTTGAAGAGTGCAGGCAGAACCGCGATGAGCGTACCGACCAGTGTCCACACGACGACGTGACTTGGGTCGAAGTTGGACGAGACGAAGCTCTTGAACTCGGGGTTGGCGGAAATGCCATAGAGCAGAATGCCTGCACACAAGCCAAAGTACACGACGACGGAGGCGGCGCACGGCACGGCCCAGTACCGCAACCAACCCGCGGGACGGCCGTCCCACCCGTCGGCAAGACTGCGGGCTCGCCAGTAGTGAAGGAGCATGAGTAGGATGAAGCATACGAGTCCGGCTAGGAATGGGAACACGTCCATGATCTGCCCCGCAAGGCGCAATAGCAGATCTGCCGAGCCTTCCGGAGCCTCCGGTGGCAGCAGATCGTCGATCGGTGGAGCCGACGGTGCCGCCGTTGAGACAAGCGGGAGCAGGCACGCGATGGCGACTGCAGATGGGAACCAGCGCATCAGGGCCTCCCTGTCTGGTCTTGCAGGGGGTGCGAACTCGAGGAATCCCCTGCGGTTGCGCGCCCAATGGGACTCCAGTTCGGGGGTTTGTCTCCGGTTCGGCCGAGCACGACGATTTCCACGCGCCGGTCGGCGCGACATGTTTCTTCAGGGTTGCCACAGTCGCATGGAGAGTCTGACAGTGGCCGGAACGGGCCCGCAGTTCGCGTCGTTACCCAAGCGAGTACGTCGAGCGCCTGCCCGGTGGGAACCTGGCCCCAAACCCTGTCGTACACTAGACGGTAGACGGATGCGGCGCGCTCCGTCGGCAGTCTCATCCCCCGCGCACCAAGGGCCCTCCAATCGCGATAGCCACATCGGTCCGCATGCCCTTCGATCGACACCGAATCCAGACCCACCTGAAGCCGCCGGTCCGACGCGACTACCTGCGCCCCACCGATAACGCAATCCGCGACCTGGCTTGCGCGCTCGAGCTGCTGCCCTCGCAGCTCGGCCTTTCCATACTCGAACAGGAACTCGCCCTCGATGGAGAAACTGCAGCTGCCGGGCACCACCGCGAACCCATGTTCATGCAGGCAGTCGCCTATCTTCTTCACGACGGAACTCGCCAGACCGCACCCCGCGCGCAGCTTGTCGATTTCATGCTGCTGCTCGTCCAGTCGCTCCTTTCTGCGCTCCAACTCCGCATCCCGCCGAGCCAGCTCGGCGTCTCTCTGCTTGAGCGCAACTTCCTGCTTCCGCACGGCACCCACAAGACCAGCCGCCGCGACCAAGGCCGTCAGAGCGAGCATGAACATCATGTCCGAAAAGGCCGGCCAGCCGTTCACTCTCCCTTGGTTCAGCACCGCTAGCTCCCCGCCGGGCCGGAGGACCCGTCCCGAAGTTCTGCCTCAACTGCGCAGAGGACCCCTTGCTGCGCGCCGAGCTGCCGTGCCGCCATCGCCATGTCATTGCATGCACGCTCCATCGTCCGCGCAAGGACCCCTATTACCGGTGGAGCCGTCCTGCCGCTCGCGGCAAGTTGATCGAGTGCCCGTGACATCTCTCCGACCGAACGGACCGATGCCCCCGGCGCCTCTCCGAGCCGCTCCAGCGCGGCGCCCAGTGTGTCGAGCGACCGCGTTGCAGCCACTACCTGCGGCTCCCACTGCGAGCCTGCGTTCTGGACGAGTCCGCCGAGGCGGCTCAGAGTCCTCTCCAGCTCCACTGCCGCGTTGCGCAGCCGTGCGACGTCGGCAACACTGATCCTGACTGCCTCGTTAAACTTCCGCGCAAGCGCTTGCGCCATATTGTTTGCAAGGTTTGCAATGACTGTCTCGACCGCGGCCCCTTCTGCCCTGACCGCTTTCGTCAATGCATTCGCAGAATCGGAAAGTGCCGATTCCACCACCTCCGGTGCTCGCCGCGAAACCTCCAAGATGAGCTTTTCGCTCTGGGCAGCAACGTCCCCGGCGAGTTTCTCCTGCAATCGCGTAAAAGCTCCGAGAAGCGCTGTCTGCTGCTCCTCCGTCGTCCTGACTAGGTTCCTCTGCTGCTCGTCAAGTACACCCTCCAACCGGTCGATGGACCTGCTTGCCGCCCCCGAGAGATTCTTCTCGGTCTCATCGAGTCGCGCAAGCAGGGCGACCGCCTCGACCGTGAGCCGTGAGAGATTGCCGAGAATCTCCTTCGATTGCTCGAGATGCGCATCGGTTCCCACTGCCACCCGCTGCAGCGCCCCGGCGAGTCCCTCCATCTGTACGCTCAGGCTGCTGATGCCCTTCTGGACCACGCCCACGGATTGGATGGTTCCGTTCGCGACCGTTGCAAGAGCACGATGGAGCTGCTCCATACGCGCCAGAATCCCGCTTTCGAGCGCGACATTCACCTGCTGTGCAAGCTGGTCGCGATGGGAGTGACTCCAAGCCGCGACTAGGATTGAGGGATCGCTCGCCTGTCGGAGACGCAGGCTGAGCTCGCGACCGCCGGCCGTGCTAACCCATAGAGCCCCCCACAGGGCAAGCACCGTGGCTGCAAATGCTTTCGGCGCGATGGCGAGCAGTCCGCCAAGGCCGGCCGTGATGTCGTTGACTGAAGGACGGAAGTCAGGCGAGTGCCACACGAGGTAGCCCGCGCTCCCGATCATCCCTAGGAGGATGAGCGCATTCGACCAGTTGCCGGCGAGTTCCTGGAAATCCACGACCGCCACGCGGCGAAGATCTCCAATGTAGACGAGCGAGCCCCCGAGTTCGCCGCCACCTGCGCTCAGGGTGCTCATTTTCTCCCCTTCGCTCGCGAGTTCCCACTGTAGCCGCGATGACGCGGATGGCAGACTACCTACGAGCGCCCACAGAGCAACCATGCATTCCACCGCCACGAATAGGAGGGGCCACGTCTGGTCACCTTCGCCGAACCACGCCCATATTGCCCAGGCGACCGCGAAGCCGCCGGCCGAAACGAGTAGTGCGGCCTGCCGCAGTGGGGAGAACCATGAAGCGCCCGCCCAGTCCGTCTGACCCGAAGGCGCGCCGGAGCGGCCCGAACTGGCCCCATTTGTGAGGGCTTGGTCCATCTTTCGGGCTCACTCCCCTGCTGCGACCGGCGGGGCGTCGGCCTAGCCACTCGCCCCAGGTTCGGGTTTCTGCCGCTTGTTCGCAGTCCGCGAGATGACAGCGTGTACGCAAAGAACAACCAAGGCAAGAAGTGTAGTGACGGCAGAGGCTGCGACGACGATACAGGCAATCCCCAGCATCATCCTGTCTAGCCGGCCCGCATCGGCGCGAAGTGACAGCCGAAGCATGGCGAGCTTCTGCCCATCGGCTGCGTCTGTCGTTGATGCGAGCGCCAAGACCAGACGATAGCGATTGAATTCCGGCGGCTCGAACAATCCCAGCGGCGTGAAGGTGACAAGGTGACCTCGTCGTCCTGCGTGACGACTGTCTTCCACGGCTCGCCCCCGCGCAAGATATGCATGTCGGTAGGAGCCATCCCCTTCGGACGTTTGATGGTGACGGTCATCCTGAGCCTTGCGTCGTGAATCGAACCGTCATGCAGCAAGTTAATGCTCAGGCCGACTTTCGGCTTGTCGGGAGGGAGATCCGCAACAATTGTGGCAGCCTTGATGCTCCCTGCCCCGGTGACATGTTTGGGCTCTTCGCGTGATCGTGTGGGTCGATCTTGGCCCTTGGCGACGTGATCCGGTCAGATCGGCGGGAGCATGCACGTGAGGATCTTGAGTTCGAGGTACTCCTCGTCGCGGATGCCGTAGGC
>Ga0172368_10001749_pt1 | contig 28941 bp, 21 predicted proteins | sample Lak11m_FD_114540 | JGI IMG/M metagenome (GOLD analysis project Ga0172368, IMG submission 114540) | Freshwater microbial communities from Kabuno Bay, South-Kivu, Congo - kab_022012_11m | ecosystem: Environmental > Aquatic > Freshwater > Lake | place: Democratic Republic of the Congo: South-Kivu...
AAAGCATGGTCGTAAAGCTAAAAGTTTGTTCAAGTATGGGTTGACTTATCTCGCAAAGGTGTTGTTTTCAAATGATTTAGATGAATTTAAAGTATGTTGTAAATTTTTGTCATGTACTTAATTGAAAAATAAAGACTTATACCTGCAAGGTGTAAAAAAATTATACCAATATTCAATAATAAATATTTTATCTGTTCTGCGATTTCTATACTTTGTAGTCCCTTAAAAAATAATCCTGCAAAAGCCAAAGGAAAAAGAAACCAGGAAATGCCATGAAATTTAAAATCCTGGTATATCACAATAACAAATAAAACAATGAGGATTCCGTCAATCCATATTTCCATTAATCTTTCACTTTTTCTTTCAGATTTTTGTCCTGATCAATTTCCCAGAGATTATAGTTTCCGTCTCCGTCAAAATCAACAATGGCGGTTGCAGTAGCCTTAAAACCGGTATTATCTGATTGTATTATATCAATTTGGTAATTAGCTGTACCTCCTTGGGATGTCAATTTCACATGTTCAAAACCGATATCCTCAAAGTTCCCTGAATATTTTGAGTACATGAAAAAGTATTGCTTTTCCAGAGTATAAATATGTTCAAGTTGAAGTTGGGCTTCAGTACTCTTGGCTCTTGAAATTAATGGTAGGAGGTTTGGAAGTGCGAGCAATACAAGTATTCCGATAATTACCAGTACAACAAGAACCTCCTGGAGTGTATATGCTTTAAATTTTTTATATAGAAAATTTATACCTCCCTTTTTTATTAAGTACAACTTTTTGAACATAAAATCAATTTTTTTTAAATCATTAAATAAAATGATTAAGTCTGCTACGATATAAAAAGTTCGGATTCAGACCTACAAACTCACCTCCAAATAATACATACCTCATACCTATAAAGCAATTATAAGTGTCATTCCTTGCAAAAGTTTTATAAATAAAAATTATTAAATTTACCTGATTGAAAATACCAATTAACGCAAGCATATTTCTTAAGTATTGTTGAAAGATACAGTATTACTCATCCTCAATAATTATATTTGCATGTATTGTAGCTTGATCTAACAGAATCATTTCGCTTTCTATATAACCATACACATCTATTGTACCAATGCATAATTCACATGGTGGATCATTTCCACCAGGCTCTGGTGCATATAAATATACTGATATTTCAATTGATTGACCAGGAAATAAAGAAAAATTAGTTGGGCTATTAGGGCAAAATTCAAATATTGGTTCACTATTTAACTGCACAATCCCATCCGCAATTGTTGTATTTCCAGTATTTGTAATTATAAAAGTTTTCTTTTGCCAGGGGAGAGCTGTTTCACAATTTATTACTGTGTATGATTTCATGATCATTATAGCGTTTGGAGGTGAAATAGATAAGGAAGTAACTGGTTCTTTTATTTCAATTAATTTTGAATAAATACCACTATGACCGTCATCCTCTATTTTCAAATTTACAATATATTCACCATAATTTTCGAAAGTATATTCTTCAATTCCTCCCAGATTTTGCGAATAATAAGGTTCATCTAAACCAAACTTCCAGTTATAGCTATCTAAACTGGCATCTGAGGGAGTAAAAGTTATTGGATTTCCCAATGCAACTATGGTCGGATAGTAATTAAAACAAGCTGAATATTCATATTGCCGTGAAAAATTATATTTATTTTCAGATGTCAACTTCATTCCATTGCCAGTTTCACTTCTTGTTTTAATAAGTCTTCCCATAGCGTCATAATCAAAAAGAGAAGCAATGTTGTCCTTATCAATTATAGCTGTAAGAGAACCAGTCAGGTCATCATAAACATACGCGGATACTTCTGCTTTAATTGGATAAACTCTAAAATCATCAAAATAAATCGGACAATTGGCGGAAGCGCTATTCCAAACCGCTATCTCAACCCTATTGGCATCTGATAAGTTAATTGAAGACAATTGTATATCAGTCGGAATAGTAACAGATAAAAGTCGCCAATTTCCAGCAACAAACTTAATTTCTGCATTATCAATAACATTATCGCTCTCAAAAATAACTACATTATCATCATAGAATTTATAACCTAACCTTGCGAAGTCAAGATTTTCGTTATTGTAAACCCATACCTCTGCTATGTAATTTTTATTAAAGTCATAATAATAATTATATGGAGTGTCAAGTAAATAGGTATATTTGAAACCAATTTGGCCACCTTCCGCCAAAACTGCATTTCGGCCAGTATGCGAAAAATCCACATTCTCTATTACAGAACCTGTGGGACAATTAACCTCTCCACCGAAATATCTGGAAGCATTTAATTCATCTTCAGCTCCGGAGTATGCATATTCTGTGTAACGTGCATTACTTGAATTGGCAATAATAAATTTTTCATTCGCATTTGTGATCGGATCATGATAACCCAATTTCGAAGCAGTATAATTATCATTAATGTCTTTGGATTCGATAGGCATGGAATAGTGATTGTACCTTATAATCTCACCGGATTTGGTCCATCCATTTTCTTCATTATAAGTTATAGGTTCTGAAAAATCAAATTCTTCAAAAGACGAAAAGGTACCATTTTCATTTAAACTTCCTTTCCAGGAATAATTATTTTGCTTTCTCCAAATATCCTGAACTTCATCACCGTCATAATATAGTCCATCATCCTCATCAAATTCTCTGTAATTCCAGGTATTATCCCAAATTTGAACATTACCAGCTATAGTACCTATTTCATTCATGCTCTCATCTAATAGGTATGAATATTGCGCAGCACTTTGAGTCAGCATGTTAGAATGTTTAACTTCTTCAGTATCGTCTATTTTAGATCCCATTCCTGAATAAGCACTATATGCCGGTATTGTCGTGTTCTTTATTAACTCACCGTTAGGTTTTAACACAATACTACTAAGTACCTGACCGGTTATAAAATCGAAAGATTGATTTGTAACAGTATTTGAATAACCATTTGTGTAAGTTGTCATACTTTCAAGAACATTTGGGTATTTTATTTTACTTGATGAATTTAAAAACCAAGTATTCCAGGAGTCAAAATGTGAATCACTCCAATGATGGTAAGATTTTCTATATCTAAAAGATTCTCGTGTTACTCCTTGGCCTACTTCGTCAACGCCAAATTCTTTATAATTATATTGGACATTGGACAGTAATTGACCAAAACTATTAAACGAAGAATTCTCTTTTAATCTGCCGATTGACGAAGTTTTATCAATGATTGAAGAATTCCTAGCATTGATATAATAACGTAAATGCGGATCATCACATGGTATTTGATTAGGTCCATCCCCGCACTCAAATAAAATTTGTGAAGGTTGATGATCAACAACTTCAAATTGATTTCCAAATTGAATTTGTGAATCACCATATCCGGTGCAAGACTCAAGAACTTCAAAATGATACATATTATACCCTTCATTGGACTCATCTGCTCCGAGATTTTCAACTTTGATAAATTCATACATAACTCCCGGAGATGGAATTTCCTGAACATAAGGGATAAATATTTCAGTTTTAAGGGGAGCATAAGATGTAATCCCAGAGGATATACCAGTTTGAGGATCACAATAATTGTAATTTGTTGAATATGAATTATTAAATTCATCTACAATGGATATTTTTTTCACTCTTAAACCGCCTTCCGGTATCTGAATCTTTGTTTGTGAAAAATTAAAAGTACTATAATGATATTTTCTATAATCACAAATATTACCAGAACCTCCTCCTGAATTGTAAAGATTTAAAGCTTCTTTGAGTGAAGGTAAAAAGGTAAACATATTATCTTCAAAAGAAACGATAGTATGATCTGATTCTATTGTTTCATATTCACGGTCGCAATCTTCACCATCAATTTCACTGCCTATTTCTATTGCTGATGTTATCTTAAACGAATCACCACTTTGAAAAATATTTGAAAGATTTCTGTCCTGATGTGAAACTAACATATTGTAATCATCATTGTTGCAGGCAATTACTGGGGATAAATAACTATTTAAAAACAAATCTCTGGCAACAGCAACTTTTGAAAACTCATCCGGCTCATATTCAATATTAATCTTACTCCCTATTGGAGTTATTATTTCCTCCAAGCTCCAATTATCCGGATAATTTTTATCAAAACCCCAATCATCTATTCTGTTAATATCATAATTGCAAAGTTGATTTTCTATATATCTAAATGTGTACGGAGGATTAATGCGCTCACCACCTTTTCCTAAAATGAGAACCTCATTCAGAGTTAATTTTCCGCTATTACCACCCTCAGTGTTTGGAGTTCCTAACCATGATAAATATCCGTTATTAAACTCGATTATTCTAACTGCATTTTGTTCTATATTCGACCCTGTTAAATCATTAATATCATAGATGTAATCTTTATAATATATATAAAAGTCTCCAAGTTCCTCGGGAGAAGTACAATACGGACCCGCAATTTGACCGTTTGTGAGAGTTAATTCAACCTGACGACCTAACTGAACTCCCTGGTTATAAATAGGACCAGAGGTAATAAAAAAATCAGATTGATTCATACTAAGATTGGCATCCTTATTATTAACTAAAATAATTTTATCAAGTTTTAATACCTTATGACAATGTTGCGATGTGAATGTTTTATTCAGAAAATTTTTGACAATGTAAGCCCCAAAAAACGGTAGATCGCCACCTTCACAAGGATGGAAAATAGTTCCATCCAGCTTAAATTCCTGTGAAGTGTAATTAGTAACCATACCCCAACGTTCAGCACCTGATTGGCGAAAGCCATGTCCTAAATTTCCTGAAAACCCGTAGCCATCAGTTCTTTCATTTTTAATAAAATATGCTGTATGAGTTCTTGTCGTAATATTATTTAAATAGTAAATTTGCTTCCTACCCCATGAATAAGTTCCTTTTTCATGTCCATTAACATCTATATACTTTTTCAAACCGTCAAAGGGTATTTTCCAAATGTACCCGTCTGTCCATTTACCATAATCGAATCTAACCCAATAGCCATAGTCGTTCTCGTCAATTATTCTGTCACCATTATCTATAAAATCTGGTCCGGTTATGGCTGTGAGTAGCCACGTATATGCATATTTATTTCTTTCCTCCTGATCAAATGAAACAATCCTTCCATCAATAGAAAGACTTAAGTCAATATCGTAAACAAATCTTTCAAACTGATAGATCGGTAAAGAATAATGATAGGTTTTACCATCTTCTGTTGTAATATTAATAGCTCCAATGCCATTTGGGTCAAAATAGTGTTCAATATCTCGTTTCCCATACTCATCCAAATCAGTGATACTTGGTGTTTCAATAAACCCTCTTTCGACTAATTTTTCTTCATTATAAATATCTTCATTTGTAATCCACTCAATAAATTTTCCACTGCCTTTTCGATGAACACGATAATTGTTTGAAACATACTTTGATTTAAGCGCACCATCAATAGCGACTTCTGTCTCTAAATTTCCGCCTGATGATGTATAATCCCAAATTGGATCATGATTAATACCTGTATGAGAATAATCACCAGTGCTTACTTCTAAATATGAACTATGTTCATAATCAAAATAGAAATGCAAACTGTCCAGAGTTTTAGGGAACATTTCTTCAATTCCAGTTCTAAAATTATATTCAAACTCTCTATCAGATTTGTAATCATTATCAATATCATAACGGGTTAAGATTCTCCCATGTCCAGCTAAACCTCCAAAATCAAAATATCTGGGCGACATGGTTCCTCCTAAGCCTTGTGCACTAACAGAGTAGGAATCATAGGCTGGAAACATCAAACAATTTTTAACACTTTCAAAGTCATTTGTTTTCTCATGATAGGTTACGTATGAATCCATTGAATTACCTTTAGTTTGGATGTGGTCATACGGAGGATTTAATGGATTTCTTGCATATTCCAAGTAAAGAGATCCTGAATAGTATGTGTCTATTTTTTGATAAAAAGAATATAATTCCTTCAACCATCTAAAATGAACGTCGTATTCTCCCCAAGGACTCACATAAATCTGCATTATTTCAAAACCATCTTGAACATTGCTATAAAAATTGTTCTCAGATGGAGCATTTTGAGCAAATGATACTGAACCCATCGGTCCATTGAGCGCAAAATTACTATTTTTAGTATTAAATGAAATACCTAATGAACTACAAGCAACCCCGACATCGGTATTTAAACCTCCGCTACTATAATCATATTGTACTCCTACTCCCAATGATACCATCTCATTGGTATACAAACCCACTCCTGAACTATTATTGCCAATATTGACTCCTAGCTTGAACTGGTCGCCGGCAATATTAAATCCAACAGATACTCCCCAATTAAATGATCTATAATCGCCCCAAGAACAGGTAAACGAAAGGCCATTTGCACCTACTGATAAATAGTAACTATTAACTTCCTCCCCGCTATCATAAAGAATATTTCTGATTTTCGCATCTTTTACATCATCTGCAATTCCATTAACTCCCCTGTTAATTGCCCCCGGATTGATTGTCCATCCCAGCCCTACCCATGAAGCTTCCTGGTCCATTGTAATACCACCATGATAGGATAGTGCTATTGGAAAACCTCCCTCAGGACTTGGTATCTCAAGAAGCGGAAGTACATAGGAAAAATCCCCGGTGAGAAGGTTGACCATATCTGTTGCGTCAACAGGTTCAAAAGACATTGCTTCCGGGGCAACCGGACCGGTATTTTGTCCTGCCAGCCAATTAAAGGGAAATATTTGAATTATTAATGCAAAAATTAGGAAAAAGGTACCCCTATAAATTTCTTTCATTGTAATCATAACATATCAAGCTTAAATGTTACTAAATATTAACACTGGAACTTTTAATATATCTTTTGTTTTGAATTTAAATTTAATATCTCCTGTCATTAAACCTATATCCTTAATAATAAATATCAAAGATTCAGTAGTTTTCAGATCAGGTTTTTCAAATGAAAATAACATATCGGTACTTTTGCTCATTCCATACATCCGAGGATATAAATAATTCATCATTTGAAGAGTGTCATTATCAGCGCCTGTTAAAAATACCTTATTCCCCATATCAAAGGATAATTGATTCACCATTCTACCAAATTCTTGTCTGTTATAAGCCGCACTATTTAACACTTCCTTATCATTCATGGAAATTGAAATTTGGAAATATAAATTTTTAGAATAGTTTTCCCTGATTTCTTCAATCTTGCTGCTTTTAATTACATCAGAGCTTACTAATTCCTGTTGCACAAGAAAATCTACTGGTTTATAATATACTGAAATATTTATTGAACCTATTGATTTGTCTTTCATCACACCATTTTCAGGATTCTTAATATATTCCACCAATTTTTCTTTATTTAGTTTTCTATTGCAACTTGGAAATAGCAATATAAATAGCATGAGTACTGAAATGATGGAAATTCTATATTGATAAATATAAGTCATCATTTTTTGTACTCTTTATTGAGTCCTTCAAGAATCTTATCTGTAATTTCAATGGCCTTTTCTGCATATAATATATTTCCTCCGCCGGTTGCACCGAGAATTATTTTGTAATTATGCTCCTTTCCGTATTCTTCAATATAATCGTTAATGTCGTTATAAACGGTTTGTGTTAAAGTCTTTTCTTCTTCCTTCTTTTTTTTATCAGTAGCATCTTGTATTTTACTCAATTGCAATTGACGGTTCCTTAATAGTTCTTCTTTTAACTCTATCTCTTTTTTGCTCATTTTTGTCCGCTCCTGTTCATATAGTTTTAATTCCCTTTCGAAAGCGGAAAATAATGAATCCAAATCCGTATCAAGTTCTTTTGCTTTGATTTCATAAGCCGCCCTGGCATCTTTCATCGCCTTATATTCAGCTATTACCTTATTTACATCAACATAAACCAGGTCGTTGTGCGTTGGGTACATTCGAAAAAATAAATAACCTGTAAGTAAAATTGCCACTACTGATATTCCCAAACTTAATTTGTTCATCATTTTCAATTTATTTTAAATTAATAAGTAATCCTGTATTCACATTAAAACCATAGTTTTTAGGTGACCACACTGCGACTTCCTCTTTATTTACTGAGTTAAACGACATGAAATACCTTGCATCAACAAATAACCTAAGATTACCTGAGAGTTTAAAAGCCGTGCCACCGCCTGCAGTGAAACCAAAATCGGTTTTATTACAATTTTTTGTAATATCGCTGCCATCATCCGATACTACATCACCGGTTGACGGATCGGTTACCACATACCTCTCAGTTGCATTGAGCATAAATCCGATATGCGGGCCTAACAGCAAAAAGAAACTTTCTTTTTGACCAAGGCTGAGTTTAGCTAATAAGGGTATTGTCAAGTAATTTGCTTTGAACGTGGCTTCCTGGTCGTCAGGGACTCCTACATTTACCCCCGTAAGTTGGTGTTTAGCTCCTTTTTGCTCATAGTTTAACTCGGGTTGCAGGTAAAAGTGATTGCCGGCTTTAAAACTGCTAATAAAACCAAAGGCCAAGCCCGGCTTAAATTTATAACTCACAGGCATATCTTTGCCATAAAATGAAGAAAGATTGCCACCGACCTTGATTCCAAGGGCAATATTTTGAGCATTTAATACAGTTCCTAAAAACAAAAATTGAATGATTAACAAATTTTTCTGTATCATTTTTTTATTACTAAATTTGATTATCCTTTTTCGTACCAGTAATTTGAAGCTACAGCAATCGTAAGCCTGTCAAACAGTCTCTCCCCAAAGTACCTGCGGTTTAGCTTGTAGCAAAATTCGTCTAAATAAAGCTGCAAATATTTTCCTTTAATTTTATGGTAAATTCCTAATAGTGTACGCTTTGCATTACTTATAGCAATATGCACCCACCGCAGCGTGTTAACAGTTGTTTCATGAGATGATTTTTCCATTATATGCACATCTACATAATCTGCAATATCAATATAACTTGTGCTTTTGTCTGAAAATACTATGCTTTTTTCATCCAGGTTATTTTCTATGACCTGATTGATTTCTTCTGCATTCTGACTTTTCAAAACTTTCATTTTGAAGTAACGGCAATGTTTGCTTACTTTTCCTGTAGACATATCTTCTAAAGGCGTGGATTCAGCCATCACAGCTACATTCTCCTGCCTTTGGCTTCCCCGGCCCCGCTTTAGGTTGTTCTTGTTTCTTTTGTTGGTCCCTGTTTCAAAATAACCTTCATCAAACTCTACCATGCCTTCTAATTGGTAAAGATTGTCTCTTTTGCCCATTGCCTTGTGTATCTTGTGCATCATTACCCATATAGGTTCATAACGTTTATGTCCTATCTGTTTTTGAAGTTCTGTCGCAGAAAGCCCTTTTTTGCTAAAGCTCATAAAAGCCATCGCCAGGTACCACTTCCTAAATGGAAGATTTGAGTTCTCCATGATAGTGCCACTTCTTAGGGTGGTCCGGAAATCACATCCTGAATATTGCCATTGGTATTTGGATTTTAACCAGTAATGTTTTTTACATCCGCATCTCTTACATGTGATGCCTTCTTGCTCCCTTATCTGCTTGTAATGGTCTTTGCAGCTTTTTTCGTCAGGAAAATCTTCGATAAATTTGATTAGTTTCACATCAAAAAATTTTCCCTTAAGATAATCATTTATCTTTACTGGCATAATTACGGACATTCAATTACTAAATTATTAAAATTCAAATCCCTCCAAAAGCCCAGGGTTCCCGAGGCTTTGATTTTTATCATGTTGATAATCATTACTTCTCAATTATCTTAAATGCTTTGGCGATAATTTTTATTATACCACCTGTAGAATTAAGTTCTATTATAAAAGTATCCAATTTTAAATTATCCATTAAGCCCCTCCATTTGGAATAAAAATCAATTAAATCTGTGTCTGTATCGTCTCCGATCCATGCATTCAAAATAGTTTCATCAGCAACAATACCAAAATTTAAATTCATATTAACCCAGTATATACCTTCAAAAATTAATTCAATTTTACCACCATCAATCAGGTCGATTTCAAAATTAATAATATCGTTTATTCCGGGTTTATTTCTATCAATAGTAATATTCTTGATAACAGAATCGTGCCACTTAAAATCATTAAAATTCATATTTATATATATTTATATTAATTTATTCATTACCACCACCATGGCCAAGAATTTGGATTAAAGTTTTCCGGACCATTTTTTAAATGAAAATGGGACTTACTATTGCCCTTAAATCCAGGAAGAGTTCCAGGATCAATTCTGACTTTCTCCACGAACCTCCCATTTTCCATTACTCCAAAACTTCCGCCACGATGGGCATTTGCTTCAAAGCCAGCTGGTATTTTCGCTCCTTTGGGCATAACAACACCGGCTTCAGTAACCGTAAAGACATCCCCCATCTCCATGGCAGTTTTTAACCTTGTTAAAGTAACACTCTTAGCTGTAGAAAAGCCTAAACCTAAATTTTCTAATCCGACAAAACCGAAACTTAAATTAATCATTAAATATCCCATTTCAACAGCTCGATTAAAATCAATAATCCAATTCGGATTGTAGCCGCTATTCATTCTCTGTTCCATTGCTCTGACAACACGACCGCTACCTCTAAGTCCATTGATTGTTGATTCAGATAACCAGGCAGTTCCAAAAGTCATATCATTTCCCATATTTTTCCAACCTGGGGGTGCATCCGCTTCAGAATCAAACCATTTTGCCTGACTAGTTGATTCGTAATCTGGTGGTAAAAACCATGGAATTATACTTTCAGCTCCGTTTGGATCAATACTATTTATTGGCCTATTTCCCATACCTAAATAAGGACTCCAATATTGTCCTGCAATATCAGTTGTCAACCACCTTCCAATCCTTCCATCCCACATGCGCAATCCAAACTGCTTCCAGCCGGTTTCTTCGTCTTTTTCAGCAAACTGGCCCTGGTATCCAAAACGGTAAAGGTTGGGTTCATAAGTTCTGCCGGGCAGGGTCCAGCCAAAGGGATAATAATCGGTATAACTTTTAACCTTTAATAGGTCGTTGGTGCTTCGGAAAACTACAGCCCTTACATTGCCTAAATGATCGTAAATCTCATACTCATAATCAAAATAATTAATGCGGTCGGTTTTCAATATACCTATCCGGCTGCTTCCGTACAGAGGATACTCAAGGGATTCACCCTCGTAAATGCATATTATATTGCCAATGGCATCCCTCACATAATAGGTTGTTTGCGATTGCAGGTAATCAATTTTCTTAATCCTGAATCCCCTGTCGTCGTAAAAATACTCAACCATTGGATTCCCGGCATCATTGTAAATTCCTTTCACTAGTCCATACACGGTATATTTAACATTTTTATAGGTTCCCATCGACTCATCCCTGATCATTTGTCCTATCTTGTTGTAAGAATAATTATTGTCAACCTGACTTTCGATGTCGTCTTCATATATGGAATTGGGAACAGCATCACGAATATGCCTTAAGCGGTTAATATCGTAAAGATCGTAAGTGTATGCAAGCTGGTCCAGGGGTAAGCCGCTGGTAAAATTACCATTCCGGTCGAGGGAAAGGATATTACCATTCAGGTCATAGGTCAGATTTTTAGTGCAAAAAGGAAAACTTAATTGAATCAAAGAGAAATTTAAATTTTCCGTAACAGTAGTACCATCTGGAGTATTGATATCATAATTGAACAGATAATGTCCGAAAACAGCATCTGTCAACCAATCTTTCTTGCTATACTTATAATGAAATGCCCATTGATAGGTCGGATCATATAATCCAGTATTGACAGAATTGTCATTAATATTCCATCTTTCTGAACGTACATTCCCATTAAATAAATCATTTGTTTGGTTGGTGCTATTCCATAGCATTCCATAATTTATGAACGTTCCTTTACGTTGGTAATCCCCAAAAAAATAATCGAGCGACATGCCAAAAATATCGTTGTCATCTCCACCCGGGTCCATCAATCCAATACCATTCGGTTTAGGCTTATTTAATTCCGGGTCGTTGATACTTTTTAACCAGCCGTTTATTGTGTAAACATAGTCAATACCCTGTAACGGGATTTTGTTTTTAATGGCAATTTCCTCTCTTTTCAAAGGTCCATGTGTGTAATAATAATACTTAGCCTGGTGTACAGGTGGTTCAGATTTTTCGGGCATTTCTGTGTAGACATCCTGCAATCGTTTATTTTGATCATAAACAAAAACATGATCAAATCTTTCAAGACTTTTATATTTCATGTATGCATGCCTGGTGACATTTCCATTAAAATCATATTCATAGTCGATAGTTTTTAAACCGGACAATCCTGTTATTTTTTGTATAATCCATTCAATCTTGCCTTGTTCGTCGTAACTGTACCAGGTTGTATTGTTGGCATTCCATGTTTTTGAGACGGTTCCGCCTAAAAAGCGTTGTTTATAAACATCAGGAGGAAAGTCACCGTTCAATAATTGTGTTTGCAAATCCGGATCAGGAAGGTCATAACAGGTATGTGTTTGCTGGGTACATCCTGGGTCATTCCATGCCCCGTTGTATGTGTTATCCAAAATATAATGTACGCTTTGCGGATCGGGATCAGAAACAAACTCTTCGTATGTCTGAAAAACTCGTGATCCCAAATTCATGTCATACTCACCAACTTCTATTATTCTGCCGATTTTGTCATAATTTGTATAAGAGAATTTTCCATCATCCTTTTGTTGCGGGTTTTGTGAGAAGCGAATTGCACCATCTTTTCTATAAACATAGTTTGAATAATACATTATTCCTGCTTCATCCACATTTTCTGAACTATGCGATGATAAAACCCAGTTTAACGAATTATAGGTGTTTCTGGCAGCCATGTTTTCAATCTGAGATCCTTCAGGTGGTACACTTAACAAGACTCGGCCAGCAAGATCATAATACGAATAAGAGAAATTATCATAAAAGGAATTGTAAGTAACATTAATGGATGATACTTCAGCCTCGGAAAGCTTACCCTCGATTTCAAACCTATAGAACCTTTTTTCTAGGTTATTGAACACTATATTTGAACCGGAGCTTTGAAATTCATCAATTAATTCATCCTTTGTCAAGTCATACCTTTTGATAATTCTACCAGATGAAATTCCTGTAATTATTATTTGTTCTCCTGTGGTTTTGGTAATATGTACATCAATAATGGGATTCTCAATTTCAGGTGTAAACTTCAGGCTGATTGTTTCCGGTAAAGCATCATCCTCGTTAACTAAACAGGAAGAAAGCAGATTCCCATCAAAATCTAAAAAGGAAATGGATTCATTTCCATTTGGATCCACATAAATCTCCTTAAATACTTTGTTATAATTGCGAAATTCAGGATTTAAGGGATTTTCTTTGTAGCCTTGTATTTCTTCAACTACTGTAATCATAGAATAAGATTGAATTTCGTGACCACTGCCCATTTTATATGGTTCCCCTGCAAGAGTTGACCGTCGGACAACGCCGGGATTCAATTTGCTGAATTCAGTTCGGGAAAAAGGAAAAGGATCAGAAGGAACATAGTATCCTTTAAAATAACTTACGTCATTGGTTTCACTATAATATCTGCCAAGAGCACAATTTGGTCCAACAGGTGAGGGATTATAAATATTGCCTCCCGAACCAACAATATCAAAATCGCTATATGAATAAGGCTCATCTTCTGGATTGGTTATAAATCCGACAGAATAACACATTATTACATCTCTTTCAGGCATTGGATCAGGCTTCCCAAGGGGAGCAACAAGAGTTTGAATTGCTGGTCTGCCCATTGCATCGTAAACAGGTTGAGTAACTAAGATGGTGTCGTTGGCATAATTTTCCGAATAAAGTTTTGATTGAGATTGTAAAGGTTTCCCAAGATTATTATAATATGTTATATTCTCATTTGTCGGATAAGGGATTTCATCTCCATCATAGGTAACAGTGTAAACAAAATTTTTAAGAAAACTTTCAGGGCAGATTTCCCAGGTCCATTGCGCCGGAGTATAAGCAATATTAACTTTCGGATGTTTAGCGCTATTACTATAATCACTGGAACCAAACGAAAGACTAGCAGTCGAGGCTTCATTTTGCAACATGAGTAAAAGCCCATGGTTTTCATATTCACCATTAATCCAGCCTTGCACAATATCTGTAATATCTACTTCATAATTTTGAACGGGAGTTCGGCTGTTTTCGAGAAATGCAGCGTACTGAGAATTATTTCCGGGTTGTGTATTCCAGGTCACAGTATTTTCTTCCCATACACTGGTAACTCTTTTTAAATAACTCGCATTGGCTGTTCTGTAATGATTAATTCCAAATAAAGAAATAGTAGCCTTATGAATGGTACTGTTGGGAGGAATAGAAGATAGTCCGAATTCAATCAGACTTCTGGCGACAACCTGCTGACCACCTTGCGGCCAGGAATAAGAACGAAAGTACTGCTCATTACCATAATTATCATTACTATATGCAGAATTCATGATTACTGCATCCTTTTCAGGATAAATTTCAAGGTCGGTTATACTTTTTTCTGCATATATAATATCTAGCTGTGGCCGGTATCCTTCGGTTGCAAATTCACTTGATCCGAAAGCATAATCAATATAACCGGTTTCAGTCGCCAGGCTCAATTGAATACCATTGTTAACAACCTCTCCATTAACCCATTTCTGAAGGATTTGTGCTAAATCCACAATCAGATCTTGTGTCTGTGATCCTCCTCCAAAGTCAACAATAATTTGATCCCGCACGGTAGTTGCAGGTTGATTAGTCCAATTGACAGAAGATTCCAGCCAATTGCCCGTAATGACATTCAATTTCAAATCACTTTGGTCCACAATCTGATGACCGATACCAAATAATGTAAAAGTCGCGCTTACAATTGTTGAATACTCCGGAATACTATTTAAGTCGAAATGAACCAGGCTTCGAATAATAACCTGATTACCATGATCGGTCCAGGACATTGCATGCAGGCTGGGATCCGATCCGTAATTTGTGGTTGGTGTTGTACTTTTAATATACGCATCCTGATCCGAAATTAAAACAATTGACTGTTCCGGTGGATTCTGAGCCTTTAAAATTATCAGGCACAATATATTCAGGAAGAACACCAAAATTGTCTTCAGATAAATTATTCTGATATTGATCTTCATGGCTAATTCGATTTTTACAGGTTAATTAATACCGGTTCTGTAATATTTCCAACTAAATCTTCCAGTTTTACTTCATAATAAAAGTGAAAATTAAAATAATCGCCAAGCATTATGAAAAATCTGTTACCCTGCCTGAGAAACGAAGTTCCATCTGGTAATTGCTGACTATTGGCATTTGTAAAAACATGATTGAATATATTATCTCCGTTTTCATTTGTCCCAACCTTAATATAGATGTTCGATACACTATCAGGCTCGGAAACCAGAAGTACACATTTCAGGGTAAATAAAGTATCTAAACCCGGCATACCCAAATCAATCGGGATCGCTTCTATTTCATAAGTAAAATTGTTGATGGTTGACTGGCCAAATACACCACTCAAAAGTGTAATTATAAAACTGACAGACATTAAACAATTTCGAAATGTTCTCATATTACTTATTTTTAAACTTTGTAAATCATTAATAAGATCACATATTTCATAAAAAAATATCATCTGTATATGATTGAATTTCAACCATACCATCCTCGATCATTTTTTCCTAAACCAGCATTATGAGATTTTTATAGTCAGACGAGAATATCGAAAGTCATTTCAGTAAACAAATGTAGTTATTAAAAATCTTAGAAGTCAAGTATCTGGGTAAATTTTTTTGTTTTATAGTCAAATAATTGGCATATAACAAGTTACGTTTATAATTTTGAATTATAAATTACGAATGGATTTCTCTAAAATGTAATACCAGTACTCATTTGAAACATAGGGAGATACATCGATACTAAAATTAATCCGACAAAAATCCCGATAAAAATAATTAAGAGAGGTTCCATAACACTGTTAATGTTTCCGGCAAGATATTCAACTTCTGAATTATATTGATCCTTTAACTGACCAAATATTTTATCCAACTGATTTACTTCCTCCGCAACCTTTACCAGAGATATCATTCGTTTATCAAAGATTCTGAAATGACTCATACTAACATTCAAAGGAATCCCATGTAACAGATCCTTTTCGATAATTGACATGGAAGATTCAATGGGATAGTATGGAATCATTTTTTGCATCAATTGAATCGCATTTAATATAGGAGTTTTTGATGTCAGAAGCAATTCCATTCCAAGACAAAACCTAGATATATTTATTTTACGAATCAAGTTACCAAAAACCGGGATCTTTAAAACGAGAGCAGTTGAATATTTTCGATAAGTTGCGTTCCTTCGGTTGAGGTAAATAAAAACCAGAAATGAAGACGAAGTTATTACAAATCCTAAAAAATAATTTGTAAATCCGTGAGAAATATTGATAATGGTTTGAGTAAGTACCGGAAGTTCATTTCCAAACCTTTTGAATACATCTTCAAACATAGGAACAATAAAATGCATCATAAAGAAGATAGCACTTACTGCAGTTAATAATACAATTAAAGGGTATGAAAAAGCACTTACAATTTTCCTTTTTTGATCTATTTTCTTTGTGAAATAACCTGACAGTTCCTTTAGTACACTGTTCAGCTTACCCGTTTCTTCACCGATTTTTATGGAAAAAATTTCGTATTTCGAAAACTTACCCGATTTTGCGAATGCTTCAGAAATGCTTTCCCCATTAATGATTTTATCTTTAATCTGAGTAAAGATTGTTTTTTCCTCGATTTTACTAAAATTTTCAAGGATCAGTTCGAAAGCAGTCTTGATATCAATTCCTGAATGCAATAAAACCTGCATGTCTGTATAAAAATTCAGTTTTTTCTTGTCACTTAATTCCTTTCTGAACAGAATGATTTCACTATTCAATAATTTAGAAAATTTGTTTGTAATGCCAGCATCCTTTTTAAAAGGTTTATCCCTTTTGATTACATTTGTAATATCTATTCCGGGCATAATGAAAAATTAAAAAAAAGTTATTGTTTTCTGATACCAAAGTTACGGTCAATCAATCCAATTATTAGAAAATATTTAATAAAGTTTTATCCTGGATCATCCCCCTTTCATTTTAATAAATGAAAACTGTCGAGATTTACTGAATTTCCTTAAAAAAATCTTCAATAGCAAGCTTCTTTAAAAAATTTTTGAGGCTAAAGTTAATGAAGCTCAAAAAAGACTACTGTTTTACCTTCAAATTTTAATTTTTCCCTAAAGTTTTTTGTATAAGTGGACAGCAATCCATCAGTTAGTATTAAGAACCAATAAGATAATATGAATTTTAATATGGGTTATGAACTGTTTGTACAGGATTCTTGTTAGACTGTACATGATCATTTTGGTTTTTGTCCAGAATTGTTAACGATTTGTCCTTTCTTTATTATTTCCTGTAATTCTTTTTTCAGTTTTTCCTGCTCTTCTTTGGTTTTGGGCATGAACATTTCAATAAGTTTAATGAGTTCCGGATCAATATTCTTATTGTTACCTTCCTTCCATTGATCTTTTAGAAGGAAAATACCCAACAATGCAGGAGTAATATATGGTAAGATAGAATCCATAGCGCTCTTTTCAGTTTGCCGATCAATTTTTTTCAAGATGCAGATTATTTCGGCTCGTAACTCCCGGTTTTCCTTTTTCAATTCCTCGATGGTTTTATCCTTCTGGTGAATTATCTCCTTGTCAAATTCTGAACTTCCTGATTTTACAGGATTTTGCGAGAGAGCCCTTGTTAGTTCAATTGCATGTTCTTTCTCATTAAGTGCAGTTTCATATTTTTCATTGACAAATTTTTCACGCTCATCTAAATTCCGCTCACGTGAATTCAGCCTTCTTTCGTGTCTCTGCAATTCCTGCTCCATTACTTTTAAATACGATTTTGGGTGCAGAAAGTATTCCTTGGAAAATCCAGGCGGATGAAGAATTCCGAATTGGCCGTGATTAGTATAGCCATCTTCTGCCTTTTAGTGTTGGTACTCAAGTCCGGCAATGCAAAGTTCTTCGATTAATTTGACGAGTGAAATACCTTTAACTCCCTTTGATCTAAGTTGCGAATAGTGCTCCTTTATTTTTGTATGGAGTTCAGGTGTTATCTGAACTCTTGTTCCTTTTTCAGCCATAAACTGTGATTTAATTGTTGTGAAATTTTACTGTTCTGATTTCCCGTATGAATTTTTCAACATTTTCCTTTCGGTACCTGATCTGTTTTTTACCTAAACGCTCAGCCTGTATTCTTCCCTCTTTTGTCCAGATGTGTAAAGTCTGAAGTGAAACTCTTAACAAAGTTGCTGTTTCATTTCTGGTTAGAAGGACAGGTAATTTATCGTATGTAACAATCTTTGGTCTGTCATTTTCTTTTTGAACCATTTCCCAGGCTATATCTTTCAACACGCCTAATGGGAAGTTTAATGTGATGTTACCAAGTTTGTCCTGGTCGGCTTTGATTGTGGCGTGGACGGCAATCTCATCGTTCAGGGATTGGGTTTCAAGCAGCCTTAACCGATCTTTCAGAAATCGCCTGTACGCAACCCAAACTTCGGCATTCACAACCTGATTGATATCGGATTCAAAAAGATAAGGATATTCTCCCTTTTTGAAAAGATTATTGATTTCAAATAAAGGATTAGACGGACCATCAGCTAATTTTTCATTTTCCAGATCATCAGTTATTTGAGTAATTTGGTTTCTGAGGTAGTTTAATTCGTATTCCGGATCAATCCATTCTTTTAATTCGATCATGGCCATGGAAATTCCTAAGAATAGCTCTTTGTCAACAACAATTTTCTTTCGCACTACCCATTCGAAATAGATTTGAAACCTGAACTCATAGTTGGCAAGATCCGGTGTTGGCTTTATTTTCTCTTTTTTGCTTTTTATTTTTAATCCGCCTTTTTTAACATATTCAGTTTTGATAGCTTCTAAATCCTCGAATAAGAAGTCTAACAAGAAATGTTTCTCGAAAAGTTTTCCGGGAAACTGATCCAATTGTTTATTCAAAAAGGCTTTGAACTTTTCATCAGGCAGTGACCATTTACTAAAAATCGCATCCCTGAATTTCGCATAATCTTCCGTGTCTTTATTCATTTCACTAATTTTAAGTCACCCGGTTTGTGCTGGCTAAAATAAGGATGTTCTGCCAGTTTATTTGCATTATCCTCCTGACTAATTTTTATATAAAGCATAAAAGCCTTGTCGGTTCTGTGCCCGGTGATCTTCATGATAGAAATGGTCGGAATACCGGCAAGGTAGGAATTGGTTGCAAAGCTTCGGCGGGCAGTATGAGTGGAAATCAGCTCATATTTCTGATGAATGGTGTCCGTTCGTAAACCTCCACGAGTGGCAGTTATGCTGACTTTTTCGGCAATTTCAGCAGCCTTTCCGATTTCTTTCAGTTCCCGGTTCATTTCCTGGTTGGTAAAGGCTCCCGGCAGATTCTGGTTATATTTTTCCAGGATTTCAAGGATCATCCAGTTCAATGGAATGATGACCAGTTCATTAGTCTTTTGCGTTTTGATATTAAGGAAAGTTCCTCTTTCGGTCTTTTTGATATTTTCCGGTCTTAGCTTATTGTAGTCTGAAAATCTTAGTCCGGTATAACATCCGATTAGGAATAAATCTCTTGTTTTTTCCCTTGCTGGATTTGCAGAAAGATCGAGATTATAAATCCTCAATAATTCCTCATCATTTAAATAAATTGTATCCGCTATTTCGGTTATTTTTCTGAACCGTTTATTCTGGTAATCATGGTTCACATGTAGTTTCTTTTCAGCAGCAGCACGCATGAAAAGCTTTATATTTTTTATGGTTTTTCCGATTGAATTAGTCGCGTAATTCTGCGAATTAAAATACTTGAGGAGATCATCATAAAAATCAAGATCAATTGTGTCGAAATCAATTTTTCTCCGGTAGGTTTTCTGAAATTCTATTAAATGGTTTAATGTATTTTGGTATTGCTTTATCGTTCCGAGATTTATTTTTTTACCGTTTTCAGTAGTTCGACTGCCGGATTTTGAAACTTCAATAAATTGCTCAATAAACTTCATTAAGTCTATTTTACCTTCCTGGGGCTCGGTTTTAATTCCAAGTCTTTTTTTAATCCTTTCTTTCAGATATTCAGGGGTTACTTGTTTTCCCTCATTAAGAATTCGAGTATGTTCATTTTCAATAATCGAGGCAATTGACGAAAGTAGTGAATTTAAATCACTGTGTCCGGGATTTTTATCAGTGGTTTTTGCCTTGTTTGTTTTTGAATTCCAGAATTCAGGTTTAATTTTTTCACCGGTGTAAAGTTTCACAACATGAAACTTCTTTGTGCCACCGATCTGAGTAAAATAATTAAGATGACAAACGAGATAAATCGGTGTAGAGTTTTTACTTTTTGGATCCTTTAAATAAAATCTGACAGAAGCCATAGGGATAATTTTAAGCCGTCACAAAAATACTAAATTAAAAATAGGGGAAGACATAGGGGAAGAATATTTTGCATTTTACTTGATTTTACTTTATCAATTTTATTTCACAATTATTTTAATAATCAGTAATTCAGCTATTTTAAATAATGTTAGATAAAATGCAATCAAATAATTGATTATCCTGGTGGGACAACAATAAGTAAAGTTTCGGCTTTTTTTCAAAACTATTCCACAACCGGCGATGCTTTCCCCGCATTTTGATCCCACAATTCAACTTTGTCAAGATCATTCACTATTCCGTCCATGTTGAAATCTCCGGGATAATAGCCGGTAGCGCCGATTTGAGTTTCCCATGCCTCGTTCTTGTCCGAATTGTCAACCTTATTGGCAGAAATGCTGGTTGTGGCTTCAGTACCGTTATAATTCCAGGGAGCCGAATTATAGGGTTGGGATAGGGGAAAACCGGATAAGCCGATCAGGTTGGTGTTCATTTCAGTTCCATTAAAATGGCCTTCCGGAAAAACTTTTAAATCTACACGGATTTGAACTTCCGTAATCATTGAATTTAATCCGGCACTTGCGAATTAAAACCTTGATTTGGGTACCACAGGTCGCTTTTATCTTTATTATTAATTTGGGAATCCATTGAAAAATCAGATGTAAGGTACACTTTAAATCCTGCATTAGGATTCCAGTAAACCTGTTTATCTTCAATACCAATATTCCCGTCACTGTTTGCATCACCGGCAATCATACCCCATATTCCGGGAGCGATTTCTTTATGCCCCAGGTTACCGCCCAGCACCTGATTTTCCCCGGATGAAAAATTATAAAAGCATATCCCGTTCACAATGGAAAGTGGAATGGCTGAAATAACCTGTAAATGATTTCTGTGAAATACAACAATATATAAATTATCATGCGATGATAACACCACATTGAGGTTTTGCACTCCATTAATATCTTTAATAGATCCATCTTTCATAAGAAAGGCTGCCCATCTTTGGATTGATTTATCAGAAGTGGCTGTTGATGCATCTCCTTCAGATTCCCTTAGTTCAATGAGAACCCAGTCAACTGCATTAGCCGGGATGTCAATTACCGATTCGGTTCCGTTATAATTCCATGGAGGGTTAGAATAGGGCTGAGATGATGGAATCAAGCCAAGCTCCCTTAATTTGTTTAACATTTCGGTATCCTGAAATGCTCCTTCCAAAAAGACCTTTAAATTCATATTAATTTCTGCAACAACAGCTAAATGCAATATGTCAGAATAAACAGTGGGACATGTGCCCTTTTGGATGTATGCCCGATAATAACAATCTCCTAATGCTGACGGAATTTCACTGTAAAAAGCTATCCCAGTCGTACCGGGAATGTTTTCCCATGATCCTTCATTTACTTTTCTCTGCCAGGTTACTATAGATCCATTGTAATTCGACAGTGTCATAGTTCCGGTTGAATTTCCAAGGTAAACAGTGTCATTTCCCGTTAAGTTCCCGCCGATACTTCCTAAAAGAACATCGGAGCGGTAGATGATCCCGGTTACCTCAAGTCCGATAAGTTCAAGGTAAACATCTCCGTTGTGTAACAGTGTCCATTCATTTTCTATGACTTCGAAATTCGCACAAGTACCATTCGTGTACGTGAAAGAGGATATCAGATATTCCTGATTTGCATTCATTGCCACAGCGTTCATAGGTAAAGAAGCGAAAACCTGGTAATAGTATCCGTTGTTTAGAACCGGAGCGCCTTGCGGAGTTACAAAAAAAGGATAAATGTATTGTGTGGTTATTGTTACAGACGGATCGTCCCATCTTACTGTGTAAAGAATAGCTGTAATAGTTTGAATGGATGATATATTGAAATCAGGTCGAATACGTACTTCGATTTTTTTTGGAGGAGTAAGTGCTTCAAAAATACCGATGTCAATCTGGTTAGCCTGAGTAACTAAAATTAAAGTTACATAAAAACTTAATAAATGGATTTTTTTCACAGCTAAGAATTTTCATAAACATTATTTAGATATCATCCTTGAATTACTATTCTTATCAGTTTTACCTAATTAATATTTTCATTAGCTGTTCATTTTCAACAAAAACTGTTTATTTATGGAGGGCTATTTTTTATTTTATTATTTTTCATCTGTCTTTTATACTTTATCATCAGAATTATGTTTCATTCTAAGTTACAAATGCACAATATTTTTCTCAAATATTTTCACTTGTTTTATTATTTTTCGAATAGAGGTCAACTTTTCCATGGCTTGCCCAGGAAATGATGGTTCAGGGCTGGTCGCTTTTGTCTCATTGCCGAAAAGATACACTTTGGTATAATACCAATAATTGTAAAGGGGGAAATTGACAATCCGGATAAACCAATTCAACCAAATAGTAAATCCGAAAATATAATAAGCGATATACTTATAAGCGCGTCAGGAGTGCAGATTGAATTTGAAATTATTTCAAAAATATTTTCTTTTGTGCTGCATAATCACCGGCCTGAACTTTCACAATGTAATAACCCCTTTCAGCATCAGTTTTTATTTGAACCAGGCCACTGCTGTTAAATTGTTTTTCAATGATGATCCTTCCCAAAATATCGCAAATTGATACATGGATTTTATCCTGAGTGGAATTCAGAATACAAATGTTATCATCATAAGAATAAATCTTAACCGGATTAATTACATTTTCATCAAGTGAACTGGGATTGCCGAAATGTAAGAGAAAACGATCAGGATTATCTCCCATACCGCCAGTAAAATTGTATACCGGATTAACTTTTAAATCCTGAAGAATTTCCGCTTTCAAATCTTCAAGAAAAAATTCAGTATCCTCGTCAAAGCCATCCATGCCGGTAGCCCGAATTATAAAAGAGGAGGGAACAACACATTCAAATCCCATTTCTATGGTTCTGGCATTCTCTAAAACCGGTAACACATTAATCGAAAGGATATCTCCGGGTATTTTAGTATATAGTTGAGGCGCTTCATTCACTCCATATAACTTTCTTACATCCTGATCATAATCATAACCGTCACTGGCCTGTTCGTTGAAACACACAAATACAGCATCACTACATCCATTGCCTTCCACATCCAGGCGTAAAGTATTTAACGGAAGCCCAGAATCTTTATAATATAGTTGGCTGCTGTGCACACGACTGTTTTGGGGTATGGTAAGAGATGGATTTGCAGCATTTGCTTTTACAAAAAATCCCTGCATTGATGGAATAATTCCATTAGTCAATGAACCTGTGGTTCCATTCCAGGTAAGATAATTACCACCGCCAGCCATGATTTCTTTGGTCCCCTGCCATACCCAAATGGATGCATCAACATTTGTTTTTGTCCAGGTATTAATACTCCCCTGAAGAGCAGATGGGTAGGGATTACAAATAAAATTGTACCCCGGTCCATTTTTCGCTAAATCATAGAAACCGCCAACAGCATTGGTAACATAATCTCCTGTATTTAATGTTCCAGGAAAAACGATGGTTTCATTATTGGCGTAAGTTGTGTCTCCGACCCAGCATTCGTACCCTCGTCCTAATTCAAGTGGTGTACTGTTGGGAATAATATAATCTCCAAAGAGGTTTGTCTCCTCAATATGGGGTTTTAAATAAATGTCTGAATGACCGGAAGGCAAATGAAATACTCCGGCAACTCCGCTTTCAACAGGCATACCGATGAAGTGCCATTTCTTTTTGCTTAAATACCTTTCTACCCTTGCATCAACACCGGTTGTACTACTGATTAATGATCCTGTACCGGAAACATCTGATTTGATTCTAAGGCCTGTTTCTCCCGTGTTATTTGTAAGAGTGCCTTTGACAGTCAGCGCTCCAGTTGAACTTATTGTGACACTTGCCCCGTTATCAATATCCAGGTCATGGCAACTTGCATTTCCGTCAACAAGAGGATAGCCTTTTGACCCAACGACCGGTACAATGACATCAATACATGTATCTGGAACACCATTTGTCCAGTTACCTGCCGTTGACCAATTGGCATCACTATTTCCAGTCCATTCGCTCCAATCATAAGTGACCGTTACCTGTGTCAAAGATGAATTTGCAGATGAGCAGCTTCCTTTTTGTATGACCGCCCTGTAATTCCAAACACCTGCACTAACAGGTATTTCAGAATAAGTTGCAGAGGTACTTGTTATATCAGTCCAGCTGCCGCTTCCAAGTTGTTTTTGCCATTTAAGGATGCTGCCTGAATAATTTGTCAATGTAAGTGTTCCGGTAGTTTCACAAAGGTAAATGCTGCTACCGCCATTAACACTACCGCCAATAGATACTGATTGGGCCATAGAGTTATAGATTTTGCCGGTTCGATTATTGCCTTCTATTTCAAAATAAACGGATCCATTGTGAGATAAAGTCCAGCTGTCATTAATAATTTCAAAGTAGGAACATGTACCATTTGAGTAAGTAAATGAAGATATAAGAACTTCCTCGCCCATTGCTATTGTAATATTTGCCATTGGCTCGCTGGCAAATATCTGGTAATAATATCCATTGTAAAGTACGGGAGTGCCCTGGGGCGAAATGAAATAGGGATAAATATAGTCCATCGTTAATGATACGGATGATTGTGGCCATCTTACAGTATACTGAACGTTGGTAAGAACTTCGTTTGTTATATTATAATCAGGCTGCATCTTGATTTCAATAACATTATTTGGCGAGATTGCCTCAAAAACACCGATATCAATCTGGTTAGCCTGAACTAAAGCTATCTGACTCACTAAGGTAAAGAACAGTAAAAAAAAGTAATTGTGCAGAGCCCAAATAAACTTGCAAGGTTTGGTAAAATTTTTCATAGTGTTAAAGTTTTAATTGGTGATTTTTAAATTTTCCCTATACCGTTTATATAGCGAATCATTTTTGAATTCATCATGGAAATTCAGAATAATTGACAAAATTCGTGTATAATAAACCAGGCAATTTGATCAGGTTTGATAAAATAAAACTCATGGTGACCACTGTCCTGATAAATCCCGATACCCTATATAAGGTTTGATTCATTGAAAGATTTCCCAAAGCATTAGGGGTAGAATTCATACACCTTATACTAAATTATTAATGCCTTTGAAATAAATCCCGACACAGTCTATTTAGCATTCGCAAATGTAAAAGATTTCTGAAACATAAAAAACATTTCTGGTATAATTTTTTTCTGATTTATATCAACACAGAAATGCCATTTTTAAAAAATGAGAGATAAAATTGTCAGATTAACAGAAATATAAACATACTCCTCCGGTTCTGCCGGAGGAGTGCATTAAAAAAGGAATTAATTATTAAACTATTTAACGATAAACCGATCCTGGTAATGGACTTTGTCTCCAACAATATTAATCACATACATACCTGTGTTGAGTTTTGAAACATCTATGGTTAAGGATATTGTACCGGCGCCTGTTTGATTATCAACCTTTGTAACCAGTTTACCTGTCATATCCCAGATTTCCGTTTCGAGGATTTCATTTTGGGATGTACTTAGCTGAATAAAAAGATTACCTTCTGTTACAGGATTCGGATACATTGTAATTAATTCTGCATCTAAAGTTTCAGTACCTACTGTTGTACTCAGTATCAATCCGGTGATATCGGCTCCAAGGTTTGAAAGATAGTATTCACCATTATTATCGCTGGTATAATCGTTATCAGCTATCCAAAGGCGATTACTTATAAGTTGACCGTATTCTTTATCGAATGTCATAGCTGTAATTGTTTCTCCGGGATTCCATGCCTGCGGCAGTGAAGTTGGTGTAATGGATACAAATACCTGGTAGTTGTTACCCTCAACTTCGACAATGTCGCTCTGTGGCAGCAAATTGAAACAGGAAGTGAAGGTGTTAATCAACTCCTCAATCTCACTATCACCTTTTTTCCAGGCAAGGGTAAGCTGAATGTTATCAACTATTCCATTTTCGATCAGTTCATTAGTGACGATATCAATTGTCAGATTTTCCGAAGTTTCAGTAAATTGGATATCAACCGGCCCATCATTAGATCCTTCTTTACCACCTCCATTATAGACTCCCGGAACAACCGAAGTGTAGGTGTTGTTCAGGGAAGGTGTGCCGTTTAAATATCCCAGGTTGTTTATGATATAGCCTCTATCATTGCCCGATCCCAAATAAGATATAATGCTGTTCATACTGCCATCTTCACGCCAGTAACCTGAGGATGTAAATCCATTGATGTTGTTTGAACCTGTTTCTGCAATAATCTTTGCGATGATTAGCCCGCGGTCATTACCTGGTCCTGTGTATTTAAGCAAACCATTTTGGGTCACATCACCGGCAATCATTCCATAAACATCTCCGTTAAGATTGACGGCTGGTTCCATATCGTTGCCATACAAATTGGTTAAAGATGAAAGATTAAGCGTAGCTCCCTCAATCGGAAGATTTATATTTAAAGCTGACATTACCGGCATGTGGTTGCGATGCCAGACTACAATGTAGTTTCCGCCTGGCGATGAACTGGTGAAACTCACCCTGACATGGCCATCATTGTAAAGTAATCCGGCTTTTCTTTCAAAAAGAGTGGTTTCATCACTCCGCAATTCCACCAAAACCCAATCCACCACATTGGGAGAAAGAGGAGACGGTAAAATTTCCGTTCCGTTATAATTCCATGGAGAATCATTGAATGGCTGGCATGTGGGTAAAAAAGAATTAAGGTCGGTACTCATTTGGCCGGAGACTGAATTGTATGAGGCTTGCAAAAAGACTGTTAAATTTAAGAGATAAGCTGGCCTGATCTCAAAATCAGCTGAGGTGAAATTAATGGAGTAATTTGCTCCGGTAAGTGATCCGATGGTGACGGCATAAGTGCCGACAGCATCACCTTCAAAACGACTTAATTCGCCGTTCAGTACATCAGTATTTTCACCCGGCACAAATCCGGATGCGTCATAAGTAAAAAGTGGATCAGATTGTCCGAAATATTTATTCTGACCTGAAATCGTAGTTACATCCAAAAATTTATGTTCCACAAATAGAGTGGCATTTCCGTCGCTGGTTGTTGAGGCCTCACAATCACCTGAAACAACACATCGGTATTTATAGCCATTCATGGAAACAGTAGCTTTTGAAATATCTAAAGTTGGAGTATTTACATTTGAATAAATACCCGCATTACTTAAAGGGATCCATGAATTAACATATTCCTCCCATTGATAGGAAGCGCCATTTGATGCTGTAACGGAAAAACTGGTAGCATCACCATAAGTGATCGTTGAATTAGAAGGCTGGATTGTTATTTCTGTTGCAATGCACCAGGTAATTACTACTCTGCCATTGGCACCATTTCCGCCATATACAGGAGTTCCCCCTCCAATTCTGAGGGCTCCTCCTCCTCCTCCTCCGGGTGTAAATCCATTTGTGCCACTACCAGTACCCAATGTACCGTTTCCTGTACTGCTATCTTTACCATTACCACCATCACCACCTCCAATTGGGGCAATACCACCATATTGATCAATACCATCATTCCCATCCGCTTCAGTACCTGCAGATGAACCTCCGCCTCCTCCAAAATCTAATCCACTTCCATGATGACCGTTTGCACCATTACCTCCGCTGTACTTAATATCACCAATTCCGATTTCTGCAGAACCTCCGCTGGCACCGATTGATGTATTAACGGCAACACTATTTCCCCCCTTTGCTAAAATTGCATTATTATTTATAAACCAGGAATCTCCTCCGGCTGAGGTAGAAGTACTTCCGGCGCCAACATTCACAGTATAGCTATTTCCGGGTATAACTGTAAGAACACTTCTGGAATAGGCACCTCCTCCGGCACCTCCTCCGGCACCACTTGATAGACGGGATCCGCCCCTGCCACCACCACCCCAACATTCAACCGTTACACTGGTAACATCCTGACCGGGCGTAAACGTACCATTTGAAGTGAACAACTGAGATTGAGTTTGTCCCCAACCACTTTTATTAAATCCAATAAAAAGAAACAAGACAAAGATTGCAAATATGGTATGTTTTGGTAGGTAATTCGAAATTTTTGCTTTTGCTTTTGCTTTTGCTTTTGTTTTCATTTTCATTTTTTATAATTATAATTATAAATAGTTTGCAACAACTATACAAAGCTTAAAATTATTCATATTATACTTAATATCACTTAGTTATATATTCATTAACAAATTTAATCCGTTTCAATATGAAATGATATTTCCAAAATTGAGATTAGTTTTAATGGAAAATTCTAAGTACATGTCAAAAATTTACAACATACTTTAAATTCATCCAAATCATTTGAAAACAACACCCTTGCGAGATAAGTCAACCCATACTTGAACAAACTTTTAGCTCTACGACCATGCTTTTTGATTTTGATTGGTCGAATTTTATTTAGGAAAATCCCGGCTTTGTAAGCCCAAACAAAAGCAACCATCACTAAGGCCAACAGTTTTACAATTCGATCCAGATCTGTCA
>Ga0172368_10001751_pt1 | contig 28911 bp, 28 predicted proteins | sample Lak11m_FD_114540 | JGI IMG/M metagenome (GOLD analysis project Ga0172368, IMG submission 114540) | Freshwater microbial communities from Kabuno Bay, South-Kivu, Congo - kab_022012_11m | ecosystem: Environmental > Aquatic > Freshwater > Lake | place: Democratic Republic of the Congo: South-Kivu...
CCATTCTTTAATCTTCGCTCTTATTTTATTAATGAATTCATTCTCGCTCTGCAGCTCACTACCAAATGCACCCTCAGCGACGTTTAACTCCATCTGTTTTTGTTTTGTCTTAGCTCTTGGTACAGGGATATAAAAACTGCTTGGCCTTCTTGTCTCAATTATTTCGTCGGTCAGACCACGCTCGTCAGCATTAAAATGACGACTCGGCTCATTATACGGAGAATTTAAAATTGGTGATTTCATAAAAGCCCTTCTTTAGTCCCAAGATTATACCTTATTTTAAGGGATTTTTAAAGTCGTTTGAGTTGCTTTTGGTATTTGCAGAAGTCACAACCGTCCGTGTAACTTGGTATATTTTCATTATCTAGGCACTCTTTCACGTCCAATATAGCTTTTTCTACCCACTTATCACTGCCGGTATAAGGAATTATTTTGATATCAAACTCTAGCTTCCCGTCGAATGCCTTTCTATCTTTCTGCCCATTTGCATATACGAAGTAGCCTATATCCGATACCTTGAATCCGTTCTGTCTGAGAAGCCACTGGTAGATTTCCATTTGTCTTTTATATCCATCCTGCCACTCTGCATCGAGCGTCACTTCTCCTTCTTTTGAAGTTGCTTTGTAATCCACGACCATAATCTGACCGTCTGGATCTATCCATACATCATCAACTGCCCCGTAAATAAGAAATCCAGTCGGTTTATGTAAAAACTGCACCCCAGTAAAGTTGTGCCGCCACTTATCCATATCTTCATGTTGGAAGGGAACCGCATCTATCCCATAGTGTTTCATCAGGGGATGAGTAGTAGCGCCCGCTCTATGGATATCGAACTCCTTTTTCAAAAGATGATCTACAGCCGAGTTTAGTGTGAAGGGGTATCCGCCCGGCTGACTTATCCCAAGCCGCTGACCCATATAGAAGCACCTCGGACAACGGGTGTAATTCTCTATACCCGTACGACTGATCTTAAACGGTTCTTTTGATGTCGGGTCGTATAATTTTCTAGCCATTACTTAGCCCCAACTAAAGTGCCGATATATTCAAGTATGAGTCCTTTTCTCAGCTTAATATACTTTCTAAAATCCTCTGGTGTAAAATCACTTTTCATCAGAATTTCCATAATTTCATTGTTAATAAAGTGAGTTTCAAGCATTTTTGTTACGTCCATCTTATTTCTTGTATTTTTAGAGACGGTTTTTAAATATACATTTGGTAATTTATCTAGAATAATCTTTTTATTTGTAGTATCGGATATTGGAGTTCTATTTAATATTGAGTTTATTTCATAAACATTATTCTTTATACCCCACGATTTTGGGACAATATGATGATCCTCCAAAGAGTTATATATAGGATCCTCAAATTTTGTAAAGTCTTTTGCGCCATTTTTTACTAAAATACAAAAGATACCTTTATAAATAGCGGAGTTTGAGGAGTTTTCTTGTTCTAAATTAAGATTTTTGTATAATTTTCGAGCTTCCAATACAACTTCCGGAACCTCTTCATCATTCTTAAACCACCTTTTCATTGCAAGGAAGTCTTTAGACATTTGTGACTCAACGGAACTACTGTAGTTTTTTGTAAATATCGATGACCAATACCATTGCCTTATTTTATTTTCAACCCCGTTTCTATCCGCATATTCAGAATTCTCTTTGATAGTATTTAAAACAGTAAAAATTGGAAGCAAGGTAGGATACGGAAAAAAGTTTGGTTTAATGGCTCCTAAATCAGAATGATTATTGATAATAATGAGTGACTTCTCCATATCTTTTATAGCTGCTTCCCAACTTTCGCAAAACTCTTCTTTTGTATTTATCAAAATCTTGTTCTCTATTTTCCCCTTTTCATTTTTTTCCTTTTTGACGGCACCGGGCATCAAATGATATAAAAACTTTGGGGCACAATATGTTTGTTTAAGAATTGAAATGACTTGCAGGGCATATATTTTAACTTTATCAGAATTTGGTATTCTTTCTTCAAACTTTGTAGAAGACTTAGCCCACCATTTTTTTAAATAAATTTCTTTTGGTGTAAGCAACGCGTTCATAAGATCAAAAATATTGAGATCTAAGCCGGTACTATTTATTTTTTGAAAAATGTCACATACTTTCTCTACAGGAATCTTTTTGTCGAGTTCTATGTAACTTATTTCATACTCGGTAAACAGTTCTTTCACTATCTTTGTTAAATTTTTGACATCATTTTCTACACTCTCGTCACCCCTCTCCAACCAATATTTTTTATAACCCGTGAACCATTCCACCATTTCAAATATGTCCAAAGAGAATAACTTCAGAGGAAAAATTCTTGCTTCAAATTGTTTTTCTTCGTTATCAAATAGTTCATTTGTCTTTCTGGATGAAGACTCATAATCAAATGCTTCATCATAATTTTCTGCTAGCAATTGATCTATCTTGAAATAATAATAAAACTTTGATTTTCTTTTAGGAAAATTTACATCTGGCGCAAAAAAAGCATAATACATAGCACTTAATCTTTGTTGCCCGTCAAGGACTATAAAGTCAAATCTATTATTTTGATTATTATCTATACCATATATCGAATCACAGCTTAAAAAATCATTATTTTCAGTACTTGACTTCCAGAGCAATAAGGTACCTATATAATAATCTTCAAAAATCGATTTAATAAGTTCTGTTACGTCCCAAGGTTGCCATTCAAATTCACGTTGAAAATCTGGTATACCAAATTTATCTTCTTTTAAGCTATTTATAATGGATTGCAGGCTTTTTTTGTCTGTTCTTTCTAGATTTTTCATATATTTTCCTTACTTATCCGCTCTATTTATTAAATCTGTCTTTTCAATATCCTCATCCATAGTCCAATATTTTTTTTCACCTATATCATAACATGTGTACATTTTGCCTTTGAACTCCTGTTCATACCCTTCTGAGTTTATCAGTCTAGCTAGCCACATGAAATCTTTGTGTTTCTCTTCGGGCAGGTACTTTTTGACTATATACTCGTGTGGTGCAAACTTTGCATATGTTTTTGCAAATATCCAGTCAACTGAGTTTACAAACTTTTCCGCTCGTTCTGGTTCGTTCATATGAGCGTATTTTAGCACAGGTTAGAGGAAAAATACATATCAGAGATGGATTCTGAATCAAGTTCAGAATGACCATCCTTCGCCCGAGGCTACGTAACGGGCAGGCAAAGAGAAAGGGATTTCTTCGACTTCGCTCAGAATGACGGTTCCGGGATGTAGATACGACATTATTTAGAAAACATTGTTATTATGATACTATTTATCTATGTCAAAGAAGAAGATAATCATCATCGCATCGCTTGTAGTGGGAGTACTGGTTGTGGTAATCCTTGCCCTCCTTATAATCCTTTTCATAACAAGGTCTAAGGAAAGTTTCACAGAGAGCCCCGTAAATGAAATAGTTGCTGTCACTAAAGATAAGAACGCGATGCCAAAGATCAAAAACATCGGCATAAACATAGAACCGTACAATCCGGCTACGGGAAAAGCCGGGGATATCCTCTTCAAGGATCTGGGTGCGGACCTTGACCATATGGTCTTTCAGCACTATGGCCAGAGGATAAGGGGAAACGAAAACGTCCCAAACCCCGGGCTGAACGTCCATCCGGAGTATTTCCTGCCCAAAGGATCAAAAATATTTGCGGTATCAGACGGAGTTGTAAGTGATGTGTCGACTCTCTATAGCAGTGACTTCTCTGTCTTGGTCACTCCCGATGATGCGCCGGAGTGGACACTAAACTATGAGCATGTACTAAACCCGACTGTCAAAAAGGGCGACCGTGTAAAGACAGGTCAGATAATCGCCGAGGTATCCACAAACCAGATGAATGGAAATGGCTTTGGAAAGTGGGCGCTTATGATATTCAAGCCGTTAGATAACGGCATCCAATCCATCTGTCCCTATACCCTTTTTGATGAAAGCGTAAAAGCTGAGATGCAGGGGAAGCTGACTCGTCTCGTCAAAGACTGGGAAGCATACATGGGGAGAAATATTTATGATGAAGAGAAGTGGATTTCGCCCGGCTGTGCGCTCGAGAAAATGACCGAGGACGAGGCGAAAAGGCTGTAGATTTCTGGACTTTCATGGGAAAGGGATTCCTCCGCGGAGTTTATCCGTTCCGAAGGCGGGGTCAAAATGACAAGGTAAAGTAGTTAAAAATGAAGAAAATAACCTTGACATGGGGATAAAGAGGCGTATAATAAGATTATCAAGTAAATCCTCGTGTGTGGGCTTCCGTAGGTCGCTCGTCAATAGCACTCGAGGTTTTGTCTTTCTAGGAGAAAATAGGTTTTTCCCCTTTTATTTTATCTTTAAAAATCTTGTGATATTTGTCATCCTTGTGCTCGTATTTTCTAAATGTTGACCAAGCTATAAAGTCAGCAATCTGGAGTCCCTTCTCCTCACTTGGAGTTTTGATGCTAATTTCCAATTTCATTTTATGGCGGTCTTTCACTTGGTTTTTCAAATAACTCTCAAAGTTAATATTCAAAAATTTATTTGTCTCTCTTTTTGAGGCAATAAGTTCTATATGATTTACCTTCGGCACAAGCTCCTTTGAATAAATCCTATCCAGTAATATATTTGTGACATAGTTGTAGAGAACTTGCTTCTCGTTCTGAAGTTTAGTATAAACTTTCTTTTTTTCTAGAATAATAGAGACTATTCTGCAGTCTTTTTCGTTTACCCTTTTCAGGAGTCGTTTTCTGGTGGTTGGGCTTTCTTTGACACAATGTAATACCCCAACCCTTCTTTTGTACTTCTTTTTTAATTCAGAATGAGTCTTCTTGACTATCTTCTCAAGTACCTTTTTATCTGAAACGTAAATGCAGCTGATTACAAAATATTTGGTCGTTTTCTTTTTCTTAAAATCAAAGCCGAGATCGCCCGACTCATCGAGGAATATATAGGACATAATCTTTATTTTAGGCGCTATGAAAGGACAAAACAAGTAGACAGACTATACTTCTCCTTTCAAATATCTTTTCCTCTCTTCTTCCGGGAATTTTTCTATCGCATAATGCAGCATAGCTCTGGGTATGTCTTTATAGCGCTTGTTTAGAAACTTTACCTCTGCGGCTACATTTTAGCATAGGAAAGGTTTATTTTATAGAGTTATGCTATTAAGGCGTTGGAGTCAGAATCCTTTATTTTCACTTTTTCAATCTCATTTGTCAGGTCTTTTTGGGATTTTTTGAACACTTTTATGTAGTTTGGAGTAAATCCTGAGTAGATAGGTCCCCGCCTGCGCGGGGATGACGGGGGGATAGCTTCAAATAGCACTTCCGTCTCTTCGCCGATATATTTTTTAAGTATTTTTTGCCTTATTTCTGACTCTAGCTTTTGCAGCTTAACCGCCCTTTCTTTTTTAGTTTTTTCTGAAATTTGGTCCGGCATTTTGGCTGCCAAGGTTCCGAACCTTGGCGAATAGCGAAAAACGTGTACTTTCAGGAAATTCATCTTTTTTACGAAATTAATCGTTTCCGCGAATTCTTTATCAGTCTCGCCCGGAAAACCGACTATCACATCTGTTGTAATCTGTACGTCTTTTATACTCTTTCTGAGCTTAGCGACAAGATCGCTGTATTGTTTTGTATTATACTTGCGCCCCATACGTCTTAATACTGTATCTGAGCCGCTCTGAAGAGAGATATGAAAGTGAGGCATTAAACGGTCATTTTGTGACCAAAGAGCCACCAAATCGTCCGAGAAATCGTCAGGATTGATGGAACTTAAGCGAATACGGGGAAAGTTAGCGTTTTTGAGGATTCCTCTGACAAGATCGGATAATCTAAATCCGTCATTACCGCCCTCCTTTGTCATTCCCGCGAAGGCGGGAATCTCTCCGGCGGATAAACTCCGGCGGGAATCTATATTCATAGTGGATCCCCGGGTCAAGCCCGAGGATGACAAAGAATATGAATACTTCCCTATATTCACTCCACAGAGAACAATCTCCTTATATCCCCTTTTTTCTGCTTCCTTAAGCTCTTTTATAATATCGGTGGTGCTCCGGCTCTGTTCGCGACCACGCAGATACGGCACTATACAGTATGAGCAGAAGTTGTTGCACCCATCCTGCACCTTGACCATAAGGCGAGTTCGGCCGCCACCCACTGTCATTCCCGCGGAGGCGGGAATCCAGTTAGATTCCTTATTTCTTCTAGATCCCCGGGTCAATCCCGAGGATGACAATAAAGAAAACAAATCCCCCTTTTCTTCATTTTTGACAACAACTGCATACTTTTTGTGTTCATCGCGCGCTCCGCAACCGGTAACCACCAGCTTTTTTGACGGATATTTCTGACTCAAACTCTTTAAGGTTTTTTCCGTATCTCTCTGCGCTTTATCGGTCACAGAGCAAGAGTTCACGATAAGGATATCTGCTTCTTTCTCGTCGCGAACTACTACAAACCCTCTCTTTAGAGCTTCCTCTTTTAAACTTAAACTCTCGGCCTGATTTAGCCGACAACCAAGGGTAATAAAAAATATTTTTTGAGATTTAGAATTTGAAAATTGATTGGACATTATAAATTGAGAATTGAAAATTTATAATTTAAGAGATTCCTCCACTCGCCACCAAGTGGCTTTGGTCGGAATGACAAAAAGCTAGTTAGCCCTTACTAAGCCTTTTCTGCATAACTTTAACGATTTTTTCGTATGGGAAAACTTCCTGGTTTCCGCTTGCCATATCTTTGATAATCACCGTTCCGTCAAAGGCTTCACGTTGACCTATTAAAAGAGTGTACTCTACCTTTAGTTTTGAGGCGGTTTTGAGCTGATCGCCTATACCGCCCTTGTCAAATCGGGCCTCAGCGCCAATCCCAGCATCCAGAAGATCATTTAGAAGTTTGAAGCATTTTTTGCGGGCCTTACTGCCAAGCTGAGCAACAAATATGTTCACTTTCTTTTTTTCTTCAAACTCAACCCCCTCTTTTTGTATTTCATCAATAGTACGCTCTACTCCACTGCCAAACCCCACAGCCGGAACCTTGGGCCCGCCAAGAGTCTGCACAAGTTCATCATATCTACCGCCTCCGCCAATAGCATTTTGTGCTCCATCTTTCTCATTCCATATCTCAAAAACAGTGCCCGTGTAGTAGTCAAATCCCCGCACAATTTTAGGATTGAGTTCATAGTTAATCTCAAGCTCGTCTATATATTCAAGCACAGTTTTGAAGTGGTCGTGACATGAACTGCAAAGGTTGTTTATAATCTGCGGCGCTTCCTCCTGAATCATCACACATTTTTCATTTTTGCAGTCTAGTAGACGCAAAGGATTGGTTTTATAGCGCTTTTTGCAGTCTGCGCAAAGCTTACTAAGGTTGCCTGAGTAATATTTCTTTAAAAACTTGATATATTTAGGTCTGCAAACCGGACATCCCATGGAGTTGATTTGTATGGAAATGTTCTGGATATTCAGCTTTTTGTAGATCCTTGAAGCTACTGCTATGATATTAGCATCTACGAGCGGGCTTGTATCACCAAGTACCTCAAGTCCATATTGCCAAAATTCTCTATATCTGCCCGCTTGAGGCCGCTCATAGCGAAAGTAGTTACTAAAGTAGTATAAACTCACCGGTTGAGGCAAACTCTGCATACCATCCTCGAGATAAGCTCTCACAACAGGTGCCGTACCTTCTGGTCTTAAAGTGAGAGAGTTTTTTGATTTATCCTTAAATGTATACATTTCTTTACCCACAATGTCGGTTTCTTTACCAACACCACGAACAAAAAGATTTGTATCTTCAAATGCAGGCGTTTCAATTTTTTGAAAACCAGCCTCCTCAGCTACGGACTCAAATACATTTTGGACATATTTAAAATATTTCTGATCCTCTCCCCAGATATCTTTTGTCCCTCTCGGTTTTTGTAATTTTTTGCCCATAATTAAAGCTAAAATAGCACAAAAAAGCTGAAAGCACAAGCTAGATGATCTTGATACTTTTTAATCCTCTTATTTTTAAAAGTTTGGTTTTGAGCAACCGCTCTTGTAGAGCATCATTTAGAGACACTGACAGATATATCCTTTTTTTAGAACTTCGAAGCTTTGTTTCAAGGTTTGTGATATTAATGCCCATCTCAGAAACTACTGCTGTAATCTCAGACAAGAGACCCTTTCTGTCCCTGACTTCGAGAAGAAGCGTGATTGGTTTGTTCTTTTTCTCAGGGGGAAACATCTTCCTTGTAACTTTTTTCGCTGAAAGAGAGCCGTCTCCGATGCCGGCCAGTACATCATCTTTCGTTTTTTGCGGCATAGCTTGGAGCGCTTTCTCCCAGATGGCTTTTGGAATTTTCTCAATTTTCGGCTCACCAAGAATTTTTAGCTCGCCCTCAAGGATTTCGTGACCCAAGAGGATATTTTGACTTCTGTCTTTAGTACGCAAGTATGCTCTGATTTTTTGCTTCGCCCTAGGAGTTACGGCAAAGTAAAGCCAATCTCTAGAAGGACCAGACGACTTTTTTGAGGTTATTATCTCTACTATGTCCCTGTTTTCCAGTTTTTTGTCGAGTGTCACCATTTTGCCGTTTATTTTAGCTCCCATACATTTCTCAGCAATATCAGAGTGAACCGCATATGCAAAGTCAACAGGTGTCGACCCTTCAGAAAGCTCATATATGTCTCCTTGTGGAGAAAATGCAAATATTTTGTCTTCAAACAGGCTATCACTCTTGAGACGACTGGGTTCGGCCAGAGAAAAGCTTTTCAGTTCTTCAACAACCTTAATTTCCTGTTCATTTACAGACTTTAGAACATTGCCGGCAAATATTTTCTCTTTGCTTTCGGCATATTTCCAATGGGCTGCAACACCGTTTTCCGCAGCTTCATGCATCGCTTGAGTCCTTATTTGGATTTCAATAATCCTGCCATCGAGAGCAAAAACAGTCGTATGAAGCGACTGATAACCGTTCATTTTAGGTAAAGCTATGTAATCTTTGATTTTGTATATTAGTGGTTTAAAATGAGCATGGATTATACCAAGTGCTTTATAACAGTCCTCGACGCTCTCAACGATGACGCGAACAGCCATAATGTCATAGATTTTATCTAGATCGCCATCGTATTTTTTGAGTTTTTTATAAATCCCATAAACATGCTTCACTCGACCGTCTATATCACAGTGAATAGACTCTTCTTGCAGTGTATTTTCAAGATATAATTTTATTTTTGGTAGATATCTCTTACTTTCTAAGATTCTCTCTTGAACCAATGCCTTAACTTGAGCGCATTCACTCGGCATATAGTATTCAAACGCCAAATCCTCAAGCTCAGCTTTCATCTGCCCCATACCGAGACGGTTCGCAAGAGGTACAAAAATGTCTAAAGTTTCCTTGGCGATTCGCTTCCTATCCTCTTCTTTTAAAAATGCCAATGTTCTCATATTATGGAGCCTATCCGCAAGCTTCACAAAAACCACCCTAGTATCTTTCGCTGTAGCTAAAAAGAGTTTACGAAGCGACTCGACTTTTTTGTCAAAGTCGGCCTCTGGACCTCCTGGAACTGAATATTTATCAAAATCAACCTCACCAAGTTTGGTTACTCCATCTACAAGCTCACAGATGGAGCCAGAAAACTGAGCTGCCATTTTAGCTTTTGTAATTTCAGTGTCCTCAAGCACATCATGAAGTAACGCTGCAGACACGGTTTCGCTATCAAGTCCTAAGTCCATGACAATGAGAGATACTGCCAGCGGATGGGTAAAGTAGTCATCACCGGAAACACGTTCTTGTCCTTTATGCCACTCTTTTGCACTTAAGAATGCCTTCTCAAGCAGCTTTATATCTGCTTTAGGATTTTTCTCTTTTGCTCTTTTTAAGTATTTTTCTAAAGTCATTTTGACTCCCTGATGGCTATACACTTCGCTTCATAACTCTTCCTGCCTCCCCACTCATTTTCGCTGATTTGATAGATAATATCCACATTTTTAGCAAAGTCCATGCCATCACCAGTAAAAGAGAAGTAGATACCGTTTGTTTTTGCCCTCCCATCGGCAAAAACAAGTTTAAGATGTTCAAAAGATTTGCCGACTTTTTTGAACGTTTCTACGTGAATACCGTGCGCAACAAGTGTTGGCATGGGGTTTCCCATTCCAAACGGCTCCATTTTCTTTAAAAATTTAAATGTTTCAGCAGAAATATCACTCAAAGAAGTTTCTGAATCAATTTTGTATTCACTAATTAAGTCTTCTTCCTTGATTCCATCGTCTGAAAGTTCAAGTAATTTGTTCTCTAGAAGCACAAAATGCTCCTTTTTTACCGTTATACCGGCAGCTCTGGCATGCCCTCCATAGCGCACTAAATACTCTGACGATTTCTCTAGCGCTTCTATAATATTGAAGCATTTTGGCGAACGAGCCGACCCCTGGCACTCATCCCCTTTATCCTCACATACTATTACCGGCTTTAGGTATTTCTCGCTAATCTTTGACGCTACTATACCAACCACACCAGATGGCCAGTTTTTACCTTTCAAAAGGTAAAGTTTCGCTTTTTTGCTCTTTTTCTCTACTTCAGCTATCGCCTCGGATAAAATTCTTTGAGTAAGCTCCTGCCGCTCCATATTCAACTTATTTAACTCTAAGCTAAGCATCCTCGCTTCGTTTTCATCATCTGTCAGCAAAAGTTGAATTGATTTCTCTGCCGTTTCGAGCCTGCCTGCAGCATTTAGCCTCGGACCAAGCTGAAAGCCAATTTTATATGAATCAATATCTTTGGGCGCCGATCTGGACACCTCTGTGAGCATCTTGAGGCCTGCTCTCTTGGTCTTTTGGATAACCTTAATACCAAAGTGGGCTATAACCCTATTTTCACCGGTTAAAGGCACTACATCACAAATCGTACCAAGCGCTGCAAGGTCCAAAAGCCACTTTTCCTGACCGTTTACAAGTTTATCGGGAAATTCCTTATACAGTGCCTGAGCGAGCTTAAACGCGATACCTGAGCCTGAAAGCTCCTTGTACGGATATTTACACGTTTTTTGCTTGGGATTGACTACCACACAATCAGGAAGGACTTCTTTGTCCTTTTCAGTATGAATTGCATGATGATCGGTAATAATAGTGTCTAATCCTAACTTCTTAGCATACTCAACCTCTTGAACCGCCGTTACACCGCAGTCCACTGTAATAACCAACTTTGCGCCAGCTTTAGCTATTTCACCAAGCGCATCGGTATTTACTCCATAACCCTCCGTATCACGCTTAGGGATGTAATATTCAGCTTCCAGTCCTAAATCTGTGAGAACGCTGTATAAAATCGCTGTCGCGGTGATGCCGTCCACATCATAGTCGCCGTAAACTAGCACTTTTTCCTTAGAATCCACCGCTTTTTTAATGCGCTGAACTGCCTCAGGGGTTCCTTTCATTTGAAGCGGATCGTGCAAATCTTCATATTTAGGATTCAAAAAATCCTCAGCTTCTCCTACGTTTTGAATTCCGCGTGTAAAAAGAAGCTGTTTCTCCAAATCAGAAAAATCCGAATCGGACAAAAAACCCGCGGGAAATTTCTCTTTCAGGGACCATTTTTCTTTCGTTTTTGTGTCCTGCTTTGACATATTTAAATTATATACCAAACGAGCGCAAGAAAAATCTTGACATTTTGCTATATTCGTGGTATTATCCCTCGCAGTACCTTTATCAATCTTCGACCCGAAAGGGTGATTTTCTTGGCCAAAGAAGCCAAACATAAATGGGGATCAGAGAACGCCATAGTAGTTATTCGTCCCCATGATTTCCCTTTAGGAAAGTCTGTCAGAGTGAATGCAAAACGCAAAATGGCAGAAACAGCTCGAGCGGCACTTCTTTCAGGGAATTGGGATAACATCGAAAGGTCGCACCAAGCGGCCTCATCTCTTGCCACAAAGGCAGAGAAAAGTGAAACTAATCCCCTTCCTGGACGACATATATCTCCTTGGGATATGCACATACTAGAGATTATTCCGCTCGAGGAGAAGAAAACTATCCCCAAAGAAACTCCAGAACCTCCTGGTACTCTTTTTGACTCGGGAGAGTATAAAAAGAAACCCAGGTGGGAGTAGGAAACAGGCCCCGGCGCATGCGCGCCGGGGCTTCTCACCAAATGCGAAATGGAGACATTATGACAACTGAGACAAAACTCCCTGAGTTTGAGGTCAATGTTGAAAAACTCCCAAGGTTGGTATCAAGTTGTGGTTTGGGCTTTATCTGGACCAATCATCCAGAAGAGTTCACGTACTCTTCCCGGAAGAACAAGGCAAAGATTTTTTTCAACAGGAAGAACTTGTTTGTACTGGGGCTCGAATCTGTCGATAAGAGTATGATTGCAATAATCTCGTCATCGACAGGATTCATACCAAACGGGTTCTACAAGCTTGAACACACTGACGGCTCGTTGAAACCCTATAACTATGTATTTGTTTGGGGTAAAGACGACCCCTTCGCATAAACACACCCGCCCCGGCGCATGCGCGCCGGGGCTTCTACTTTTTGAAAAAACTATTGCTTGAACAACGGCTAGGGTATATAATATTCCCTGTTTGTGTCCAAACATAGTGAAGGAGATTAGATGGTTCAGTTTGAAATGTCTGCAGAAACAAACAAGGGGTCCCTCAGCGCCACCATCACTGAAGAGCAACGAGTAGCTTTCGGTCATGGTCTCACCCGCCACGATCGGTGGCAGTGGACATGGGGAGAAATCCAAAACATTCTCCGCAAAGCACACGGAGATGACGTGGAGGTCCGTGGTGGACTAAAGTTTGAACTTGCAGAGGAACAACTCACACTCCAACTCGAACCTGCCCTAGCTTCCTAAAACGCACCTTAGATAGGCCCCGGCACTTGCCGGGGCTTTCGCTTTACAAAACTCTTTACAAATTTTTAAATTTCAAGTACACTCATCTAGCCAAACATACTATATAAAGATTTTTTCTTGAGAAATGGAGGGTACGAACCTTGTGGCAAAAAGTTATGATTCTGGTCACATTTTGGCCAGAGGACAAAATCTGTGAAGAAACTTGGGCTTTGCGGGTACCCGAAAGGCGCTACAACGCGCTTGAGGCCCTAAGTGAAGGAGATCCTACCGGAACCCTCCTTTTCAGTCTTGAAAAGCTAGTTAAGGAAAAGACTGATTATAGGGAACTCAAAAGGCCTGACCTAATCAAGTTTCATGGGAAAACGGATAACATAACAGAAGAAGGAAGAGTTGAGAATATCAACATTTTGCAACTCGTGAAATCCCCGAATATCCTTTTCCATGGCATACAACTTCACAGTACATAAAAAAATAAAAAACCCGCGCTTTTATAGGCGGGTTTTTGCTCTTAACTTTTAACAGTTTTTGCCTTATAATAAAGCAAATAGCACCTATACCCTAAGGAGGTGAGAACTTTGTTAGATTATAGAGATGCAGTGCCGGTAACTGTTCTTTATAGAGGGCGGTTTTGGTGTAAATGGAGCACACCGATAGAATGCAAGGTAAGTGCGGCCGCGCTAAGGAAGTTCTCTTCCTTGGATGCTTGCGTCAAGGCTGCGGGAGCAGCAAGTATTGTTACTCAAGCCGTCAAAAGCGAGGGTAATATAAATAGCGAGAAGGAACCACGGTTCCTCTCACCTATCGGTACCCTTGAGGTCAAACTGGCTCGAAGCGGTTATGGAGACAAAACAGGGCTGAGAGATGCCTTGACCTGCGCGCTACAAAAACTCCTCCCAAAACAACCTGCTCACCACGGTGCCTAAAAACCCCAGACGAACGTCTGGGGTTTTCCCTTACTTTCTCTTCCTCTTCCAGTTTTGCCAGACCACAAGCATCGGCGCGGCGTTAAAAATTGATGAGTACGTTCCTGTTGCTATACCGATAAGGAGCGCTAGAACGAATATTTGCGTTGATTGCCCGCCAAGAAGATATAAAGTCAGAAGTACCAAAAACGTCAGAAATGAAGTATTCAAAGAGCGCGAAAATGTCTCAAGGACACTATCGTTAGCGAGTTGTTCAAAATCATCTGAACCGCGGCGGATTAAGTTTTCGCGAATTCTGTCAAAAACAACTATTGTGTCATGAACGGAAAATCCGATGACAGTCAGCGCCGCCACAACAAACATAGAGTCTATTTCAATATTTAGAAAATGTCCAAGAATAGAGAAAACGCCAAGCATCACAAGGACGTCATGAAGAAGGGCAACGATTGCGCAGACACCAAACTGCCACGAGCTCACCGGTTTTGGCACTTTGCGAAAAGAGTAGGCCAGAAAAAATACAATTAGAACCGACGCTGCCCCAATCAGCATAAACGCCTTTTGAGTAATGTCTTTTGACACTGTCGGCCCAACTGTCTCAAATCTTGTTTCGGTAGCTTTCAGTTGACTCTCTAGCTCGCTTTTTACTTTTCTATGTTTATCCTCCGGTAGTTCTTTGGTTCGGATAATAAGAGAGTTGTCGCCTGTTTTTTGAATAGATGAAACCTCAGCACCTTCTTTTTTTACAATTTCTGTAACCTTTGCACTATCCTTCGTGCCGCTTACCTCCATTAGACTCCCGCCAGTAAAGTCTATGGAGAGCTTCAAGTTCCAGAGAAAAATAGAGATAATACCCGGAATAATAATGAGAAGAGAGATGCCAAACCAGATTTTTTTGTATTTCATTATATTCATTCTTGAATGCCTTTCGCCTTACAAGGGTCTGTCCCTTGTAGTTTAACAAGGGACAGACCCTTGTAATCCCCGTTAAAACTAAACCTAATCATTTCTTGCGCTCCTTCTCTAGACCCAAATACATAAACGATTTTTGGAAAACTTTCCTTTTAACCACAATTCTCATAAATGTTCGTGTAATATTTACAGCGGTAAACATACTGACCAAAACTCCGATGATAAGAACAACAGCAAATCCGCGGATAATACCTGAACCAAAGGCGAAGAGAATTGAGGCAGTAATGATTGACGCCAGATTTGAGTCGCGGATTGATGTCCAGGCGCGCTTAAATCCGGCTTCAAGAGCGCTAGAAAGGTTCTTACCGGTTTTTAGTTCTTCCTTCATTCTTTCAAATATGAGCACATTGGCATCTACCGCCATTCCTATAGACAAGATGAATGCGGCAACACCGGCTAAGGTTACTGTGATACCGAAAACTTTGAAAAGCGCGAGAACAAAGATTGTATATAAAACAAGGGCAATATCGGCTAAAATCCCGGGGAGGCGATAGTAGAGCGCCATAAAGAGCATGACAAGTATCACACCTATCACGCCTGCAAAAAGAGATTTTTTGATTGCTTCTTGACCAAGCGTGGCTCCTATTGTCCTTTCCTGGATAATGTTTATTGGAACTGGCAGAGCTCCTGCATTCAGTTGAATAGCCATATTTTTCGCTTCTTTTAGGTCAAACTGGCCCGTTATAACTGCATTGCCGGTTATTTTTTCATTAACACTAGGAGTCGTGATCGGTTCTCCATCTAAAAATATTCCTATCTGTTTTCCAATATTTCTTTCCGTAATCTCTCCAAATTTTTTTTGCCCTTCAGAGTTAAACTCCAGGCTCACTTGCGGTTGGTTTGTATTCGGATCGAAAGTCTGGGCAGCCCTTTTTAAATCCTTGCCGGACAAGTCAGTATCTTTAACTCCCTCTGGTCCGACCTCCTTAAATTTTAATTCTGCTATCTTTCCTACTAAATCCTTTGCTTCCTGAACATCTTTCACTCCGGGAAGCTCTACCAAAAGACGATCTTCACTACCCAACTTTGATGTCTGAATGATGGGTTCGGAAACGCCAAATGCATTAATACGCTTTTCAATGACTTTTTGAAGAGAATCCATGGCATCTTTCTTCTTGTCGGAATCAACTTTTGAGAGATCAGCTGCATACAAGATACTTGAGCCGCCCTGCAAATCTAAACCTTCTTTAATTTTGAAATCAGGTTGCCAATCAATCTTCAGGGGTTTAAATACAAAGTGCGGTCCATTGCCCGGCCATACGACAAGAAGCGCTCCGGTGAGAAGCACTAAAATAAAAACAATTTTTATCCAGTTCCTGCGTTTTTTCATAATACTGTCATTCTGGTTTGCCCAGAATCTTGTCTATAATCATTATCCTAAATAAATTACCAACTAATGTAAAATTGTAGCGTAAATTATCTTTTAAGTAAAGAAAGTGGCGGTCCGATGTTAATCGGACCGCCTGTTAACAACTATCCAGTACCTAGCGTCCAAAGGAAACCCATATCAGACCATTTGATATACTTCAACGCGAGATAAGTAAATCACCACAAGAAACACCAGATAAAGCCCTAGAAAAATTTTCCTCCCTCTATACGCTCTTTGGCTGAACTTTTCCTCCGAATAATCTACATCTTAAGACTCTGTCGCAGCGCTTTTCTTCATGTTCCCTCCTCGGATAATTGTGCATCCCTCGGTTCAAGTTCTGAAAGCAACTGATAGTTTGCCCCGACTGTGCCGCTCTCAAGGAACGTCCATTTGAGTAATGCGGCAAATATAGTTGGGTCCTTTTTGCTCCTTAAAAATTGTCTGATTACCCCCACTCTAGATAAATCGGTTTTTTTAGGAACCACTTCCTGCTCTTTTAATCTGAACCCCTGGCACTCCTCGTCATCAACCAACTCAAACTCTTGGAGATTTATCAAGGCTACTCCTTTATTCAAAAAGGTTATATAAAGATCATTATATACGATAACGGAGAAATTACGAGGCTAAAAACTTCTACCAGTCGGGCAGGTCTTCGATATATAGAGGTGCATTAAAAGTTGTTAAGTCGGAGGCATTGCGCTCATATTCTTTGCCAAAAACATCTGTAATCTTTATTTTCTCAACTAAGTTGCCCGGGATAGTTCCTTTCCAGATAACATACACCGACTTATCACCATGATAAAATCTATATTGTCCATCTGCTATTTTTTCCATACTACTATAGTTTGATATCTTTTTCGAAATAGTGTTAAAAGCATCATACATTTTTTGTTTAGGGCAGTTTTGTGTCTCTAGAGATGTGTTGTCCGAACATGATGCGCAATAGTTTGGATTCTTTTTACAGTTAGTTACAAGCGCTTCGTCTGCTGCCGATGACCTGTTATCAACACCGGAATAGTATATCCGCTTCACTCCCATACCGAGTGCTGCAATATAATCTTTAACCATCTGATACGACCACTCTTCTTCCGTCAGCTTTTTTTCGGTATCACTTGCGCTGCTGTGACCAAACTGAACGCTAGTCACCCAAATAGGTTTTTCGTTTTTCAAACCTCTCATGAATGTTATAAGCGGCTGAATGTTGAAATCCTGAGGAGCATTTATAGAACAAATATCAAGATATCCGCTGCCCTCGCCCAAGACTTTTTTCCAATATTCTAGATTTTGCTCACTGAGAGATTCTATCTCTCCCCCTACCAGTTGTACGTTGTTATTAACCGACTTGATCGATTCGTATGTATCTTTTAAAACATTGATATAAGCTTCCGCATTACCTTTCCAGTCGCTATCATCGGGTTGATTTCTGATAGTCCAGTATCTTATCGGAAATTTCAGTCCCTCCATATCATTTTGCCCATTTCCGTCATATCTATCCACCAACTTCTTGACAAATTCTTTATAGTCTTCACGATTGCACGGACTAAGCCTATACTCACCTAGCTGAGGATTTTCTTTTCTGTATTGTTCGGGCAATTTTTGGTGGCAAATAGATTGATCCCTATCAACATAAGGCCATATAGTTGCATATAGAACAAGGTCATTGTCTTGAGACTTTCTGACATAATCATCAGTTTGGCTAAAGTCATAAGTTCCTTTTTCTTTTTCAATTTCCCCCCAGATAAATGGACCGGGATATGGCCTAGACCAGTGGAAATCAAGCTCTCTCATAATTTGATAGGAAGCATCGGGGGAAATAAAGCCAAAGAAACTTTTGTCATAACTTTCAAATTTTGCCATATCAAGAGCGCTCTTTGTTTTTTGGGCTGCTTTTTTCTTCTGGTCAGCGCGATAAACAAAAAAAGCCGAGACACCTATAAGAGCGCACAGGCAAATGACCGTTGTTACTATAATGATTATTTTTTCGGATCTGGGCATACCCTCTCGTTCCATATAGACATTTTAACCATAAATTTTTTTTATGAAAAGTCTTTTTTTATAGTTCATTTTTACTTTTCACATCTTACGCCTTACAATATAACCATGAAATACGTTTTATGCGCCGTGGCAGGCGGTAGTGGCAATAAGGATTTTTTTACTTATAGTGTGCCGAAAGATTTAGAGGATAATCTGGAAGTCGGCTCAATAGTCTCTTTGCCTTTTCGTGGGAAAAAGTCAGCGGGAATTGTGATTAGTTTTGCAAATAAACCTGATTTTAAAACCCTTGAAATTACCGGTATAATCGGTGATCCTCTACCCAAACATTTAGTTAAAGTAATTTCATGGCTCCGCGACCATTATGCCTCACCTGTTTCAGAAATAGTGAAAACTATCCTGCCGACCGGCGTGCTGAAAAAAAGACGGGAAGTCACTCCGCAGAAAATTCACGGCCAGATTAGAAAAAGACCTGAACTTACTGAAAATCAAGAAAAAATCGTCAAATCAATATTATCCAAAACAGATAAACCTCATCTGGTTTTTGGTGTCACCGGCTCCGGAAAAACCGAGGTATATCTGGACGTGCTTGAAAGCGTGATAAAGTCAGGTAAACAAGCAGTAATATTGGTTCCTGAGGTTGCGCTTACTCCTCAAACAGTGCTGCGTTTTGAGGAGAGATTCTCCGGTCAAGTCGCCCTATATCACAGCTATTTGAAAGAAACCGAACGTGCCCAAGTATGGAAAAGCGTCTCGGAAGGCAAGAAAAATATAGTAATAGGATCTCGAAGCGCCCTGTTCCTACCGTTTAATAAATTAGGGCTAATTGTGATAGACGAGGAACACGAAACTAGCTACAAACAAGATAAAAACCCCAAGTACCTAACCTCTGAGGTTGCAGAAAAGTTTAGGGAATTCACCGGTGCAAATCTCGTCATGGGAAGCGCCACTCCGTCAGTTGAATCATTTTTTTATGCAAAGTCAGGAAAATATTACCTCCACAAAATGGAGGAGCGCTATGTCCAGGAAAAGATGCCGGAAACTATCATTGTCGATATGAGAAATGAGTTTAAATACGGGAATAAGTCTATTTTCTCCGAGAAGCTGCAAGCAGAAATTAAGAAAGTTTTAAGCGCAAAACGCCAGGTTGTGCTCTTTATGAATCGACGCGGATTTTCTACCTTTGTCTCCTGCCGTGACTGCGGATACGTGGTTATGTGCCCGAGATGCGAAATTCCGCTCGTTTATCATGAGACGAGAAACCAGACTGGCCTATACTGCCACCATTGTGACTACAAAACATTAATCCCAAGCGTATGCCCCGACTGTAAATCACACGCTATCAAGTTCTTTGGCAAGGGCACACAAAAGATAGAGGCTGAGATAAAGCGGCTTTTCCCAGATACAAGGGTCAAGAGAATGGACACAGACTCGGTAAAAAAAGACCACAAAAATATCTATGAAGAGTTCAAAAATAAAAACTTTGACATTTTGATAGGCACACAGATGATAGCCAAAGGATGGGACCTGCCGGACGTCGATCTGGTTGGGATAGTCAGCGCTGACAATATGCTCAATCTGCCTGATTTCCGCGCTTCTGAGCACGCTTTTTCGCTTATAACACAAGTGTCGGGACGAACCGGAAGAGGAGCTAAAAGAGGCAAAGTAATCCTGCAAACATACAATCCAGATAATCCTGTTCTAGCTATGGCAGCCAAGCACGACTATGAGGCATTTTATAATCAAGAACTTCCCAAAAGACATGAACTTTTTTACCCACCATACTCTTATTTAATTCACCTGTTATATTCCCACAAAGATTTGAAAAAATGCGAGGAAGAATCGCGTGCCTTGAGTAAATATATTATTCAAGAAATTATTGGTGGCAATAAAAATATAGTTTTAGTCGGCCCCTCTCCTGCATTTCTACCAAAGGTAAACAACCTGTACCGCTGGCAGATACTTATTAAGGCCGGTCCAAAGGAAAACCTTGATGCCATAGCTAAAAAAGTGGTAAAATATACGGACAATAAGTGGAAAGTAGACGTTAATCCAGCGGGAATGATATAAAACATTAACCATCAGTCTGGGGATCTGGCAGTCGCCAGAGACTCCGGAATCTGATTCTGGACAAGCCAGAATGACAAAGGGAAAGTATGAAAAAGATTGAAATCTTAACAGATCCTAACCCTATTTTAAGAAAAAAGGCTAAGGAAATAGCATGTATAGATGGAAAAACAACTGAGGTCATAGAAAAAATGACTCAAGCTTTAGAATCCTCAGAAATAGAAGGTTTGGCCATTGCCGCCCCGCAAGTCGGAGAAAGCGTGAGAATAATCCTTGTGAGAGTTAAAGAACAAAAAGACGAAGAAGGCAATGTTACCCAAGAAGCCATTCCCCTGACCGCCTATATAAACCCTGTTATTACCAAGTACTCTAAAGAAAAAACAGTACTCGAAGAAGGATGTCTAAGTCTTCCCTATCTTTACGGACCAGTCGAAAGACCTAAAAAAATAAGATTTGAAGCAGTTGGCATAGACGGTAGAAAAATCAAGCAAAATGCTGCCGGTATTTTAGCAAAAATTGTCCAACACGAGGTAGATCACCTTGACGGCATACTTTTTATAGACAAAGTGACTGATAAATCTAAACTTAGAAAAATAACTCCCAAAGATGACAAAACAAAAAGATAGCCTAAAAATCGCTTTTGCCGGAGGGGGGTCATTTGCCGAACCTATCTTTGAAGAATTGGCAAAAAACTTTGATAATTTGACCTTAATTTCAAAAGAAGACAAGCCAAAAGGACGTAGCGGTAAATCAGAAAAATCAGCTATAAAAATTCTAGCAGAGTCTAAAAATATCCCCATATTTGAACCAAAAAATAAAGTAGAGCTACAAGAAATTATAAGCCAAATTAAGCCCGATTTAGTAATAGTAGCATCTCTCGGCATTATTATCACAGAAAATACTCTTAAAATGCCTAAATACGACTTTATAAACGTACACTTTTCCCTTCTCCCTCTTCATAGAGGCCCTTCTCCTGTTCAGTTTACAATTCTTTCTGGCGACAAAAAAGCTGGGTTTACAATTCAAGAAGTAGAAGCAGGAATAGACACAGGAGATATAGTTTATAGATATGAAACTAATCTAAACGGAACCGAAACGACTCAGAGCCTCGGCAAAGAGTTATCTGAAGCTGCTGCAGAAAAAATACCTCAAATGATTGAAGATTATGTCGAGGGAAATATTACCCCTCAAGCACAAGATCACTCAAAGGCCACATATTCAAAAATTATTAAAAAAGAAGATGGTAAGATTGATTGGTCAAAGTCTGCAGAGGAGATTGAGCGAATGGTGCGGGCATATACGCCATGGCCGAGCGCCTACACGTTTTGGAACGGGAAAATGCTGAAAATCCTTGAAGCTGAGGTGTCAAATCAGAATTCCAGTGGAAAAAAAGGAACATTTCTCGACCTAGGAGATAAAAAATACGGCATACAAACAGGCGATGGAGTGCTGATTATCAAAAAATTTCAACTAGAAGGCAAAAAACCACTATATATTAGCGATTTTCTACTTGGTAACTCTCAAATTTTAGATTCAGTTTTGGGCTAACACAGTTTGTCATTTCGACCGACGTCACAGCGTGAGAAGCGGAGAAATCCCTCTCCTTAACTCTCTGGGGGATTCTGTGCGAGATTAGCGAGCCAAAACTTCCTTAATTTTCTTCACCACATCCATAGGTGTAAACTGACTTTTCACAATATAATCTTTTGCACCGAGTGCTCTCGCCCGCTTCAGATGATCTTCTTGAGCTAGGTTGCTCATCACAACAACCGGTGTCGAGTTTATAGCGTCGTCATCGCGAATAGCCTCCAAAACGCCAAAACCGTCCATTTCCGGCATGATTATGTCGAGTAGTACGAGGTCTGGGCTGAAGTTTTTAATCTTTTCAACTCCCTGAGCGCCATTTTCTGCAACCTCAACGTCATAGCCCTCCAGATCCAGCTTGGTCTGGTACATTTTGGCTATAAATCTGTCATCTTCGATAATAAGGATTTTTTCCTTTTTATCTCCCTCCATAGGAGTTCTCCCTTGTCCCGCAAAGGGCGGGAATTATTTTCTTAAGTTAATAGTAGCACAAAAAATATTGTGTAAACAAGGGTTTTTAAGAAATAAAACTATAGCACTGTTTTAGTAACTCAGCAGTTCCTCGATGCGTAATTAGTTTAAGTGCCTCAGCATAAATAACCCACCGATATTCTTGAATTTCTTTTTCTTGGACTCTAACTTTGGTGTCTTTAACCTCGGCAAGGAAATAAAGTACTGCTTTCTCCACCTTTTCGTTTTCTCTAGATAAAACGAAACTATATTTTTCTGTAAAAGGTTCCATATCTAAAATATTAAAATCTTTTATCCCTGTCTCTTCAATAAACTCCCTTTGCGCTGTTTGAAGATCACTTTCCCCCTTCTCTTGAGTTCCCTTTGGAAAAGCCCAATGACCAGCTAGATGCTTAACTAAAAGAAACTGAACGTCACCATATTTTTTATTAAATCCTATAATGCCACACGACTTCATTTGCATAAACAAAATTATAGCACAAAATCAAACTACTCTCACTCCCCCATTTTCTATTGAAATTTTTCCCTTGACCGTAAACCCGCTTGCTTTCACGTGCCCCCCTCCGCCAAGAGCTCTGGCTAGGTGAGAGACATCAATACTCTCATCACGAGTTCTTAAAGAAACTTTCAGCGTTCCATCAGCAGTTTCACTTATAAAAATTATCATTTTCACGTCTTCTATAGCATTTAGATAGTTTGCGACTCCAGTCGAGAGGTCTCCCTCTATCCCGAGATTTCTAGCATCATCTTGAGTAAGATAGCCGGTAACAACCCCATATTTTTCGTTGTAAATGAGTCTCTCCAAGACAAGTCCATAAAGCTTAATCGTGTCCATATCTTTGGCATGAAATGTATGGTTGACTATTTGTGCAAGCCGAGCGCCTCTCGCCCTCAAAAATGCCGCCGCATCCAACGCCTCCGCTGTTGTGTTTTGGTTTTGAAAGCTTGACGTATCTGTTTCAATGCCCGTCAAAAGAAGCGTTGCGATATCTTTTTTAATTTCCACCCCTGCTTCCCTTAGCACTTCAAGCACCATCTCACTAGCCGAGCTTTTTTCTTGATCCTGCCAAACAAAGTCAGCGAACTCAACCATGTCTCCTGCGGTATGATGGTCTATTACGATAATAGGAGTGCCTACTTGCCTGTATTTATATAGAAAATCATAGTGTTCAAATCTTTCCACATCCGAGCCATCAAGAGCTATAGCCAAATCGGCAGGAACAAAACTATCTGTCGTATGTACATTTTCATAATCTTTTAGATATGCAAGATAGTCAGGGACATCATCAGATAGATAGGAGTGCACTTGCTTGCCCATATTTTCAAGAGCAAGTTTCAGCGCATAGGCACTGCCGTAGCAGTCGCCATCAGGCATAATATGCCCAAATATCGCGATAGTATTTACCGGCGCCAAAATCTCAGCAATTTTTTGAGCGTTAACTCTTTCCGCCATTTTTGAGTAGCTCCTCTATTCCCAGTACATACTCACCTGAGTGATCCAGACGAAACTTGATAGCCGGAACATTTTTTGAAGTCATTTTGGTGCTAACTGCTCTTTGAACCTCGTGCCTTTTTTCTTCAAGTTCGTTCAAGATTTCCGACTCATCTCCGCCGATAATGCTAACCCAAACATCAGCATGCTTCATATCCCGGCTCGTTTCAACCGCTTTCACGGTAACAAATCCACTCACGCCAACCCTCATGAAGCTATCTGCTACCTCATGTTTTATAAGTTCATTAACTTTTTTGATTCTATCACTCATTTTTCTAAATTCTATTTTTTCTGATCCCAAACCACCAATGTTATTCCGCTTCTTCCCTAGTTATTCCCGCCCTCCTCTGCCTGCCCCGCACTTTGCAATAGTGCGTGGGTCATTCCCGCCCTCCTTTGTCATTCCCGCGGAGGCGGGAATCTCTCCGGCGGATAAACTCCGGCGAGAATCCAGTCAATCTCGCTTTGTTCTCTGGATCCCCGGGTCAAGCCCGAGGATGACAGGAAAGGTACTGCCCTTAATGTTATTTTGTTCTTTTATTTTTCTGTTACTATAATGTTCTCTTCACTTCTTCTGTTCTGAACGATTCTATGATGTCGCCCTCTTGAACGTCCATCTCTTTGTCCAGGTTTATGCCACACTGCGTCCCTACCTGCGCCTCGCGAACTTCATCTTTTTCTTTTTTGACAAGTATTATATTTGCTCTACCAGCTTCCTCCTTGCCTCGTATAATCTTTCCTTGAGTATCTTTCTCAATTTTACCCTCTTTCACTTCGCCTCCGACAACCATCTGACCTTTTTTGGATTTGAAAATAGCGAGAACCTTGAGTTTGCCGAGTGTCAGTTCTTTAATTTCCGGCGGGAGAAGGTCGCTAAGCAGATTTTTGACATCATCAAGCAGTTCATAAATTACTTTATAAGTATAGATTTTAACCTTTTCCTGTTTTGCCATTGTCAAAATATTTGCCGGGGTTGAGACATTAAACCCGATAATAATATTACCGGCCGACTTTGCCATTTGGATATCATTTTCCGTCACATCGCCGACTTTGCCGGAAACTATTTTTACACCAACTTCGTGTCCCGAAATTTTCTTAAACGCCTCTTTGATGGCGTCGAGTGAACCTCGAACATCGGCCTTCAAAACTATGGAGAGTTCCTTTTTCTCTAAACCCTGCATAGACTCGGACAGTTCCTCAAGACCTATTTTTTTCACATTGGCAAGCGAGCTAATTTTCCGAGTCTTTTTGATATTTTCTATCTCTGACCGAGCCTCTTTTTCATCTGCAAACACTTGCAGTAAATCTGAGATTTTCGGAACGCCCTTCAGACCTGAAATTCTGACCGGCGCCCCAGGCGGAGCTTCTTTTAATCTCTTTTTCTTATGATTTTCCATGCTCCTAATCTTGCCGTAGGTTTCACCAACCGACACAAAGTCACCGACATGCAAAGTACCGTTTTTGACTAGAATAGTGGCCACAGGGCCTTTGCCGTAGTCCATATGGGTTTCTATGGCTATACCGGATGCGGGCATCTTGGGATCAGCCTTAAACTCACTGACATCCGCCATCACAAGTATTAGGTCAAGAAGCTCATCGAGCCCTGTCTTTGTTTTTGCCGACACTTCAGCAACCGGCACATCTCCGCCCCACTCCTCGGGGTTTAAGCCGAGCTCTGCAACCTGCTGTTTGGCGCGCATACTATCTGCATCGGGCTTATCTATCTTTGTTATAACTACAATCATCGGCGTACCGGCTTTTTTTGCGTGGTTAATCGCCTCAACTGTCTGAGGCTTGACCCCGTCATCTGCCGCAACGAGGATGAGAGCAATATCAGTTACTTCTGCGCCTTGCTGTCTCATTTTTTCAAATGCAGCATGCCCGGGAGTATCCAAAAACGTAACTTTTCTTTTGTCATGCTCTATCTGGTACGCACCAATGTGCTGGGTGATACCGCCAGACTCTTTGCCGACAACATCAGTTTCGCGAATAGCATCAAGAAGCGACGTTTTACCATGATCAACGTGGCCGAGAACCGCAACGATCGGCGGCCGCGTAACTAAGTTAGTAGAATCTTCAACTGGTTTCGTTTTTTCTGGTGCTTTTTTGTCCTTCTGCTCTTCCTGTGACTTTTCTACCTCAAATCCTAGATACTCAGCGATGATTTCCGCCGTTTCAAAGTCTATGTATTCGTTAATAGTTGCCATGACACCATTTTTCATAAGTTCTTGAACCACCTGAGCCACAGGAATACCTAAGGTGCGTGCAAACTCGCCCACCGTTACAACTTCAGGTATTTGTTTTTTGTCTGTTTTTTCAGTCATATTTTTTAATCTCTTCCTATCAAAAAATCCCCTCAAAAAGGCGATTTTTTGAAAATTTCAAAGTTTTAAGAAGATTCCCCTACATCATCTTATTTTTCTGCCTTTTTCGCATCAGCCACGTCTGACGTGGTTTCTTTTTTCACGGTTTTCTTTTCCGTTTTAGGTTCATCTTTGTCTGCTTCTTTTTTTACTACTTTTTTCTTCCCGACGCTTTCGGTCGGGACTCCGGCCCCTGACGTCGGAGCCTCCGCTTTAGCACTCTTTTTTGGTTCATCTTTAGCCGTCTCTTTTTTGGGGGCGGCTTTGGACTCTTTCAGCGAAAGTGCCAGCTTGTGATTATCAATATCGAGAGAAATTACTTTGAAATCATATTTTTTTCCTTCAGTTACTATTTCATCCGGAGAAGCAATATGTTTATCAGAAAGCTCTGATATATGCACAAGCGCTTCAATGCCTGACGGCAGTTTCACAAATGCACCAAATGGCGTAATTCTGGAAACTTCACCCTTAATTTTGTCTCCCACTTTTACATCCTTAACTTTTTCAAGCCATGGATCTTTGGTCAGCCTTTTCATAGAAAGGGAAATCTTTTCGTCTTCTATACCGATAATGTTCACATCTACCTCATCGCCAACTTTTACGAAGTCAGAAGGATTATCAACCCTGTCCCATGAGATTTCTGAGATGTGTACAAGACCTTCAACGCCATCAACGTTCAAAAATATTCCGAAATCAACCACACCAGTAACTTTGCCTTTAGTTTTATCACCAATGTTGAATTTAGAAAGCAGTTCTTCTGTTTTGTCGCGCGTAGCTGCTTTTTCTGAGAATATCAGCTTGCTCTCCGGCTTATCAACATCGAGAACAACTACATCCAACGCCTGTCCGACCAGTTCATTCAACCTGAGCAGTATCTCGTCTTTATCTGATACTCTGGGATAATGTTCTGTAGATAGCTGTGAAACGGGCAAAAATCCTCTGACTGTTTCGTATTCAATGAGCAGTCCGCCTTTGTTTGCGTCAAACGGTTTGACCTTGAAAACTTCACCCTCGTTCATCATGCGGGTTAGTTTCTCCCAAACTCTCTCACGAGTGGCTTTTCTGAGAGACAAAAGCACATATCCCTCATCAGTTTCCTGATAAATTACAGATGCGCTCATCTTATCGCCGATTTTTGCGTCAGACTCAACATCAGTTACCTCCGGTCCGACTACAAGTCCTGTTCCATATGTGCCAAGGTCCAGCCAAACACCATTGTTTGTAATATTAAGAATTGCGCCCTCAAGCACGTCTCCCTCTTTCGGCACATTTATGTCTCCATATGAAGACATCAGCTCTTCCATTGTCATTTCTTTAGCTTTCGCCATAAAATGTTTTCCTATAATTCTGCGAGCAGAATTTCTTTCTTTTGATTTTATTCTTCAAATTAAGGAAGTCCCGACGAATAGTCGGGATCAGCCTCTGGCTGAAGACTATAAAATGATACCAAAAAATCCCCCTTCTGTAAAGAATATTTAGTTTAAATGGACATAGTATAAAAAATAACGACCTTTCATGGGTCGTTATTTTTGTATTCTGTCTCGAGGTTAAACCTGTCTATAGGTTCAACCTCCTAAAAATTATTTTCTTAAGTTCAGAGACAGCTGTTTTCGGCTTTTGAAGTAAAACGCAACAGCAAATACCACGCCACCTGTACCAATCACTGGAATTATTACTTCCTCAGGACCAGATGTAGACAAGTCAGAAGCGACAGGGACTGCACTACCTTGAGAAGGCGCAGGCTGTGCAGGTTGCGCGGGAGTTTCCGGCACTGCTTTTACATACTTCACATTTCTTTCAATGCTTGCAATTTCCTTATTACCTTTCTTATCTTTCACAACAACCTTGTTCTCACCTTCTATTAAAGTAATGGTTTTTGTATACGAGCCGTCTTTTTCTACTTTTATTTCCTGATCATTTATAAAAACTTTATGCCCTTTTGCGACTTTACCGCTTATGACCAACTCCTTTTCAGCACTCCGAACTTCGCCTTCGGGCAGGTTGACAGTCAGTTCGCTGACAACCGGCTTTTGTTTGGACTGCTGCCAGTTCACTATACCAATAACACCGCCAATAAATATAAAAAGGACTATTACCGGCACTATTAATACTTTCCAGTTTAAATCTTCCATATAAAATCCTGTTTAAATGTTAGAATTGTTGAAATTGTTCCAAACAGTTCCTACAGCTCGAACATTTAAACTAAAAGAGTAACCGAGAAAGGTCAACTATCTTCCGAAAAGCCTTGGGATCAAATTAATGATATATCCCGCTTTGACGCGGTACGCGTCCCTTCGAAAGACCCTCGTGGCGCAACCCCAGTCACTCCAACTACAATCTATTTTGTCAAACTTTCTACCAGCCCTATGGCATGGCGCTTATCAACCATTACTGTCTTTTATTACCGTGATGCAACAGTATATCATAAGAGTAACCCCTTGTCAAGTGTTTTTTTGAGTTCCAAATATCTGTCATTTCGACCGCTATCACGCCAATGAAAAGTGGAGAAATCCCTTCTCCCCTTTGTCATTCCCGTGAAGACGGGAATCCAGTCAATCTAACTTTATTCTCTGGGCCCCAGGTTACACCCGAGGATAACAACAAACTACAATCCAATTAGCTGAAATCCACTCTTTGGTCCTCCGCATACAGGACACTTCTCAGGCGCTTCGTTTAAGTGAACATGACCGCAATTTCCACAAACATAGTATTCAACCACTTCATTACTACCCAGACTTTCTTCAGCTTCTTTGAAAAGACCCTGATGTTCCTTCTCCACTGCGAGCGCCCACGCAAATGAGGTCTCTGCCTCTACACTACCTTCTTCCTTCGCGGTAGCAATCATTCCCGGGTACATACTCTCTATTTCCTCGGTCTC
>Ga0172368_10001752_pt1 | contig 28894 bp, 27 predicted proteins | sample Lak11m_FD_114540 | JGI IMG/M metagenome (GOLD analysis project Ga0172368, IMG submission 114540) | Freshwater microbial communities from Kabuno Bay, South-Kivu, Congo - kab_022012_11m | ecosystem: Environmental > Aquatic > Freshwater > Lake | place: Democratic Republic of the Congo: South-Kivu...
AACAACTACTACAATAGGAAGTACAACAACAACTGATATAAATGCAAAAACTGGAATTACAATAGATTCAAACGCCGGAAATATTGATATTGGTTCTGAGGCTGTTGCAGGTGCAATTAATATCGGCACAGGAGCAGCAGCAAGAACTATAACAGTTGGAAATGACACAGGCGCATCATCCGTTGTACTTAATGCTGGAACAGGTGCTATTAATATTGGTACAAACGCAAAAGCACACATTACAACTATTGGTAATGCTACAGCAGGATCCGAAACAGATATTTATGGAGCAGTATTTATAGGAGGATCCATTCTAAATGGTGATACAACACTTACAGCTACAACAAGCGGTGCAACTTATGGAATTAGAGAAAGTGGAGCAGCTAATTTTACATTGACACTACCAACTCCAGCAGCCGGAATTAATTATAAATTTGTTATAACAACTGCTGCAGCTAAAAATGTTATTGTTACAGATACTGCAGCACATATATATGGTACAATTGCTAACGCGGTAACAGATGTTAAATCTGTTGCTGGATCTACTAATTTGAATTTCATTGGCGGTATTGGTGCTGTTGGAGACAACGTTGAAGTATATGGAATTGATGCAACACATTGGTTCGCTAGAGCAATATCATCCGTAGACGGAGGTATAACCAATACCTAATGTAGGATGATGTTTAATTTTTATTTTATTTAAAAAAATATTTTAAAAGATGGTTAATTTTTATTTTATTTTAAGAAACATTTTAATTAATTTTTATTTAATTTAATTAAAAAATATATTTTTAATTAAAAAATATGTTTAAATATATATTTATAATTTTTACTATAAATATATATATGGAATCAAAAAACAACGAAGAAATATCTTTATATAATCCTTTTCATGATGATGTAACACAATTGAATAAAGATTTTGATATGCTTGTTAAATGGATAATTTCAAATGGAGGATATATTAACGAAAAATTATCACTTAAATTAATTGATCATTCAAATCGTGCAATAATCGCCAATAGTAAGATTGATAAAGACGAATTTCTATTTAAAATTCCCATAAATTTATATATTAATGAACTTACTGATTGTCCATACAAACATACAAATAGCACAATCCAAAAAATATTAACATTATATTACAACAAATTCATTTTGGATACTAAATCTTTTTTTTATCCATATATTAAACTATTACCACAAAATATTTCAAACTTTTCATATCACCCAATTATAAGTGTTGATAATAATTTTGAAGAAGATTTTCCGGAATTCGTTGTCGCAAATAATAAAAATAAAAAAGAAATAAAAACTAATTTTGAAATTATAAAATTAATAATCCCAGATATAACAGAAGAACAAGAATTATGGTGTGAATTAATATTTAGAACACGCCAATGGAAGATTCAGGGTCTTATTCCATTTGCAGATCTATTTCAACATTCAAATAATTCAGATATTACTTTAATTTCAGATAATAAAATTAGTATAACAAAAACTTTTTCCGAAATTAACAAAAATGAAATAGTTTATGATAATTATGGAGTTTATGATGATTCATCACTTTACATTAATTTTGGTTTTGTTGAAACTGATTGTAAACAAAAAGTAACACATATACAACTTAATTTTGATGCCGTAGATACTACTCTCGGACGACTAGTAAAATCAGAATATGATAACGCTAAATTTGATTACAGACTACATTTTCTAACATCATCAGGAATTTCAAGTAAATTAATTGAAGCATTAAGAATCCTGAATTTATCTGATATTGATATTAAAATAATTAATTTTAAAGAAAAATATTATGAAAAAGAAATATCAATTGAAAATGAACGAAGATGTATTGAATCGCTTCTAAAAATAATTAAATTTCAAATAAATAAATTTGATGATAAATATATTACGAAAATAAATAAAATGTTATCGGAATATAAAACTGATTTTCATACATATAAAATGGCTTGTTTAATTAAATCTCGTATTGATACATTTAAAAGTTGTTGTTTAGTATTAACAAAAAAATGGTTAGAAAAATTAAATAGTCCATTTAATATGGTTATAAATATCAATTATTAATATTAAGAATTATTACTAAAATATTAAAAATTATTACTAATTTTTAATATTAATTTTTAATTTTTAATTTTCTAATAATATTCCTTTCCACTAAAATATCATTAACAACATATGCCGGATAACTTATTATAATATCTCTATTATATAAATAAATGGATGGATCCAATATGTAATAATCCTTTAAAAATGGATTTTTTTTCATAACTCTATCAATTTTTGCAATGACTATTTCATATAAATAACAATACTTCTTTATTATCCATAATATAAAATCAATAACATTGTCATTCTCTTTATATTCATTTTCATATAGTTGCATAACTTCATCATCATCTTCTTCACTAATTATTTTCTTTACTTCAATACTTTTTAACATATCAATATCATCATATTGAAATCCGGTTCGTAATTCTATTTCTAAAGTATCGTTGAATCTTTTTGTTTTATTTTTCATGTATTTATATAAATCTCTATTATAACTACCACCATAAAATTCAATATTATTCGTAATCTTACAACTTTTATATTCCGAAAATATAACCGTATTTTCTATTTCAAAATAATATGCAATTTCCGATATTAATCTTAAAAATCTATCATCATGTAATATTTTATGTACTTTTAAAGAATTATATTTATTATAATAATTAACACGCAATAATTTTACTTTATTAATTTCACCTATTTCAATAATTAATAACGGATATCCATCATAAAAACTAAAAATACAAAAATCATTATCAGAATTTATTGAATAAAAATTTTTATAAATTCCATTTGTATTAATTAACTGTCCAATACATAAAATTTTTTGGTCTTCAATATTTATTGTAAATTGATCAATAGAATTTATGTATTTTTCAATAAAAAATTCAATTGCAGTTGTTAAATTATTAATGGATGGTTTCTTTATTTTCAAAAAATTAACGTCTTCTTTTTGATCATAGTCACCTTTTCTATCAAATTTTATCTTATTATTTTTTAACCACTCTATTTCATATTTTTTATTTTCTTTTTTTATCATCCTAAATTCAGAATTAGGTGGAAATATTACTTCTTGTTCATCAGGAAAATGTGATATAGTTTCAATACATAAACAAACACCTTTTACAGCTTTTGGTATTTTTATTTTAATTTCAATATCATTTTTTTTATATTTTTTTTGTTTTAAAAATAAATCCCTTGTACAACTCATAAATCCTTTTTCTGTAAAAATTTCATTGATATTAATATCTCTTATGAAATCATCATTTTTAATAAATCTATATAAAATATAATTATTATCAAATTTTGGTGCATCCAATATAAGTTCCCATACAGGAATTATCATGTTTTCAATTAATTTATTTTTATAATTATAATCAGATAAATCACGTAGGTATAAATTAAACATAGAGCTTCCTTTTAATGTATAAAATTGAATTAACCCTACTTTATCTTGTTTAATTATAGCATTGTAATGTTCCATTAATATTTCGTGTGTCATTTCATTTTTCCTCACTAATAAACATAATTTTTTAAAATCTTTCGTATTCATTTTATAATCTTTTCCCAATGATATTATTTCCTGCCTCGTAAAAAATGGTTTTAAATGATATAATTGTGGTAAAAATGAATTTCTTTTACAAATTGTCATATTCTGAGTTACATCATAATTCTCATAAAACACCTTTAAATAAGTTTTGTATAAAATTTCTAAATTATAATTATCTAAAAAATTAGACTTAACTAAATCATTACTTGGAAATCTATAATTATATTTAATTACATAATTAGCAACTTTCGTTTTATGAATGAGTAATACATTATTGTGATATGGATTATATAATGGTATAAATTCTTCAACCTTAGATAACTCATCTTTACTAACAGGTCTATATAATCCCTTATAAATTCCCATCATTGCATCTTTTATTTTTAATTTAATTATTTTTTTATCATTGTTATATACTTTCATCATTATTAATAAAATATATTAACAAATTAAATTATTATATCAATCTATATAAACGCGTTTAAAAAACTTATTTATTATTATTATTGTATATAAATATGACTGATAATTTACAATTTGAATTAATTTATAATGAATTATGTACCAAATATGATTCTATATTTTAGTTGCTTCATGAAATTCTATGTATTAAAAATGATAATAATATGGGAATTATTAGCAAAAAATATACAACAATAAAAAAAACTAATAAAATAATTATCTACAAAATAATTGTAACACCATTAAAAATATTTATTAATGATATCGCTAGTACAATGGATGATTTAATTAAAATAACTAATCAAATTACTAAATTATCTGATCTTGAAAATATTGCATTGCAAAATGCATTTAAAATACATAATCAAATATTAATATCAGGACAACCAACAGAAAATATAGACTTTTCAACTGAAAATTACGCTGATATAAGAACATGTTTTTTACCCAAACAAAATTTCTCTAATTTAACCGAAAATGCTCCACCCATCATGTCACATGATTTTACATAATTCCCTATTTTTTAGATCTAAACCGACCTCAATATAAAAAATTAAATAAATTATGAAATAATTCATTTAATTTTTATTTTTTTGGTTCTCAAATAAACACAGTTCAGAAAGCCAACATGTTATTTCATCGTATCCATTAATCATACTTCCAATAAATGCTTCTTCACCAATACATTTTAGGTCAACCCCTAAAGTATAAAGCCAATATGCCGTGTTTATATGACCATGTATACAACTTAAATAAAAAGACTCATTTAAAATATCCCCAAATACATCAGCACCATAATTTAATAACCATTTTGAAATTTTAAGTTGTCCATATTTACAACTCCATTTAAATCCATGTTCATTTCCATCATGAATATTTATCAAATCTAAAATTTTTATAATTATATCCAAACGTCCATATTTACAACAATAATAAAACACTAACTGATAATCTAATTTTTTTGTTGTTAAAAGTATATCATCCAAACCACTTGCAACAAATTGTTCTTCATCTGATTCTTTGACAACAAACTGTTCTTTATCTGATTCCTCGGATGTTCCCATATTGTAATATTATAACTTTATTAATATAACTATTTATAAAAATAATTATAATTTCAATTTTATTTTCATACATCATTGATATATGAAAATTTTTATATATTAAATATTCAACTGAATTTAAATCGTTTAAAATCACCATTACCAAAATTTAATTTAATTATAAAATCTGTGGCTGACACTTTGATTCCGTCAAATATTAATATAACATCAGAATTATCATATTCTTCATCATATGCTCTTGCACTATGAAAAGTATTAATCGGTTTACTTTTCAAAAATGTATTAAAATAATCATATATAGGTTTACCTATCTTTCCCTTTAAATCTTTCCATTGATCATCAACATGCCATCTTTCAACACGCGGAATACTTCCCACAACATGTGATAAATTTCCATCAATATTCATGTCACCAATATTGTGTGTATGACCTTTTATTTCGGTATCACCTCTAATATAGTTTTTATTATCACCTGCCCATGCAAAATGTGTATCCCATTTTTCTGGATTAACTGAACTATCACCGCCTTTTGTGTATAATCTTGGAGCGAATAATATTCCATCCTTTGATAAATTCATTACTTCTCTTCCTTCTAATCCAAATTTAAACCCATTTCCACATTCTTCTGACCATATATCAAATGTTCCACCACTAGATGGACCAATCCAAGTATTTTTTCCATTGTGAATTGTTTTTAATTGTGCATAATCATCGGCATTAACATTCAATCTTTTTGTTGTTATTTCATTTGTAATGTCAGCATTTGTAACAGCTAATTTATCTTTATTGTATATTGATGCGATATTTTGAATCGCTTCATTGCTAATATTTGGATCTAAATGTTCAAATTTATCTTTTGATAATATCATTATTATAACAATCAAAATTATAATCAATATAATAGTTGAAATATCCATTGTATATATATTTAAAATTGAAAATTATATTATATAATATATTAAATTTAAATATATACTATTTATAAATGACAACTCCTTTATTACTACCAATCAAAAAAGATCTAGATACAATAAAAACAACAGTCATTACAACATTAGTAAAAATGCTCATAGCTAGAAAATGGATATATGAATCAAAACGTGAAGAAACTATTAAACAAATTTTGAATGAAAAAAATGAAAACATAAAAATAAATCTTGATATTGATTTAAAAGATGTCGAATTTTATTTTGATTCAAATCATAAACCGAGTAAAGATTTTAATGGAAAAATAATTATTCTAAAAATAATAAATTATGTTGTTTCTGGAATTTCAAAATTATCTACCGTTTCTGATACTATTACTTCTTTTGAAAATAATCATAAAATATTTATATTTGAAAATATAACGGATAAAGCAAAAAATCAATTATTATTAAAACCATTTACTGAAGTTTTTAATGAAAGATCTTTAATGTTTAATATTTTGGAATTTAGTTGTTCTCCACAATATGAAGTATTAACAAAAAAACAAATAAATGAATTTCTAACAACATATTTAACGGATAAAAATAAAATAAAAAAAATATGTATCAATGATCCAATAACAATTTATTTTTATCTCAAAAAAGGACAAATATTACGAATAATTCGTAATAGTGAATTAACAGGAACTTCAATTGATTATAGAATCGTTATACCAACTTTAATGTCAGTTAAATAAAAAATAAATATATTTAATATTTATTTCTTGATTTTCTTAAATTTCAATTCATCTCCATCTTGTACAGACTCATATTCACCAATTAAAATTTTTCCCGTTTTATCTAATTTCAATACATTCTCCTTATTAAAATTTACTTTTAATCCATTATCACCTATATCTATATTTTCATATAGTATTTTTAATTCATCACTGGGTTTAAATATATCATCAATAGGTTGTTTAAATTTAAATACATCATCAAAATTAAACATAAAATTACGCAATTTTTCTCTTAATGTAAAATATAAAATAAGAATAATCATTACAAAAATAACCATCATCAAAAAATCAATACCACGTTCCATCATATATAATATTATATATTTTTAATTTATTATTAGAAATATACCTAAATATTTTATTTATTTTTATTTATTTTTATTTATTTTTATTTATTTTTATTTATTCTAAAATAGTTTTTTTTGTTCTAATTCTCGGAGCAATACATATTGACATTAATTCTTGTAAAAATAATTTAAATGCATATGGAATTACAATTTTACTTATTTCTGTATAATTCTTACATGCCGGACAAAAGTATACATCATGATCATCCGTTTTATCTTTTGAATAATTTCTCATCCGTTGAGCAAATAATCCACATTTATCACATACATATGTTGCATAAATGTCTGAATTATCTAATAATTTTTCTTTCAAAAATTTAGACATACCATGTGCACATATAGCTTGTGTTTCCATTTCACCCAATCTAAATCCACCTTCTCTTGATCTTCCTTCTGGTGCTTGCATTGTAAGTTTTTGTTTAGCACCACGTGCTCTACTATGTATTTTATCCGATGCAATATGTTTCAATCTTTGATAATATGTCGGTCCAATAAATATTCGTGTTTTTATTTTTTCACCCGTCATCCCATTATATAAATATTCCGATCCGTCTTCATCAAATCCTAATGATTTTAGTTCTTTTTTAACTGAATCAAAATCATAATGTTCAAATGGTGTTCCATCAACTATTTCACCTTTAATTGCACCAACTTTTCCAATTAGACATTCCAATAACTGTGCAATTGTCATTCGACCGGGCATTGCATTTGGATTAATTATAATATCCGGTCTTATTCCGTCTTTTGTAAATGGCATATCAACACCATTAAGTAAAATTCCAATTGTAGCTTTTTGTGCACTTCTGGAAGTAAATTTATCACCTATATTAGGCTGTCTTTCTGATCTTACAAGAATTTTTTTAACTTCATGTCCTTCTGGATTTAAACCTCCTGTATAAACCCTATCAACAACCCCTGCAACATGCATCTTATATATTTCTGAACTGTCTCTAAATTCTTTTTCACTGTTTAATTCTTTTGTTTGTAATGGCGAAATCTTTCCTATTAAAACATCCCCATTTTCAACAACTGTTTCTTCTGGTACATGTCCCTGTAAATTTAGTTTATCATAACAACCTTGTTTAATTCCTGTTACTTTATTAGGATCTGGTTTTGTAAATATATCATCCTGTGTTGTTGATTGATTTTTTTGAATTGTTGATATGTACTTTTTTAAACACATCGCTCTAAACTTTCCCCTTTGAATTGACGTTAAATTAAAAAGTGCTGAATCTTCTTGATTAAACCCTGTATAACATGCTATGGCTACTATACTATTCTCACCTGCAGGTAAAATGTCAGTATTCAAATATTTCATCGGTCTTGTAAATACTAATGGTCGTTGTGTATGATATAATATAAAACTAATATCAAGTCTCTCACGATAATTCGTAGCATATATACCCATCGCTTGTCTTCCTTGCGCATAATTAAATATATTTCTAGGTCCCTGATTATGATTCAATAACGGTGAATTACATGATACTTCCCCTAACAATAACGAAGGATGAAATTCACAATGAGTATATTTAATAAAAAACATATCGTCATATCTATTATCAACCCAATCCGATTTTATATCTTTTACTTTATTTATTGACTTAACCATTTTCTTTCTCTCAAATTCAATTTTTTTCATATCATCAGCAATCAATATAAATGGCTGTGTCTCCATATCAATATAATCAATTACACCTTTATATTTCAATAAAAAATCATCCCATGTCGTCACTTTATCCTCATCAGTCTTATTCAATGATATTGAATTTATTTGTTCCCTTGTTAATTGTACTACATTATCAACAACTCTGATTACTGGTCTATATAATCGTCCGCTATCACAATATACATGTAATTCTTTTTTTTGTATATCCAATACAATTGATGTATTTGCCGAATCAATATCACCATTTAATCGTTTATCATTAAATTCATTTTCTAATGTAACGGCGTCTTCAACCATTCCCATCCATTCACTATTTAAAAATACTTTGAATAAATTTGAATTTATTAATTTATAATACGGAATTTTATCTATTTCTTGAACTCTTCCAATTACAAACTCCCTGATCAATGCATATAAATCACGTGACATTATTGTAATACTTCCAACCATACTTAAATGTTTCGTCATACCAATTTTTGCATGTTCCGGTGTTGCAACCGAACAATTATGTGTTATTATTTCATTTGCCAAAAATGTGTGATTAGAATTAGTAGTTTCAAAATCATAAACCATTTCATTTGGTATTTCTTCAATTTTTTCTATTGGAATCGCCATAAAATTTTTTTTGACATAATAAATTTCAGTAAATTCTTTAGATGTTAATAATTCATCATCTCTCTTATCTGAATTATGAAATTTATATTTACAATATTCAATTTCCTGACTTGTTGATCCATAATAATTCCCTAAATAATATATCATCATTAAATCACCTGCTTTTAAATCACCAGCCTTTCTAAATTCATCACCAATTAAAAATAAATGATCAGGTGTACATTTAATGTGTCTTCCATTAATTGTTGTTATCTTCAATAATTTTGTTGACATTTTTCCAAAATAATTCTTTATTTTACTCGCCTTTTTTTTCAATTTATTACTAAATGTTATAACACTATCGTTATCATTAATATTCTTTATTAATTTCGTCCTTCCATCTTTCATTAATATTTCGGTATCACCTGTTAGACATAATAAACCTACCGATGATGGATGTAAATGTCTTGGTGACATTAATTTGACACTAGAAGACTCACCAGTCTGTGCATCAACTCTCCTCAAAAATGAAATGGATTGTAAAAATGTATATCTCTGCAATGGTTGAGCAACACCAGTCCTTCTCGTCCAATTACCAGTTGATAATCCCGCTTTAATACCCTGCTCAATCGTCGTTGGTTTTATCATGTTAATAACCAAAATTGGATGTTCGTGATCTTTACTCCTATTATCAAAATATTTTTTACATTCTCCTAATAATTTTTTGTAAAATTGCTTAAATAATTCAAATAATAAATCACCAACATTATCAACCCTCTTGTTTACATATGAATCTCTATCATCTGGAATTACCCTTTTCAATTCAACTAATAATAATTTATTAATCATATAACATATATGAATAGCCTTCTTAAGCAACGAACCTTCAACATGTGGTAAAAAATTATCTTGCAATAAATGTAATAAATGTATTCTTTTTTGCTCCTTTATAATTGTTTCATCTGTTTCTGTGTATTTTTTTAATACTCTCAATTCAGTAGTTAAATAATCAATTGCTTCTTCCTGATTCTGTATTGGATTTCCCTTATGATCAACACAATTTATTAAACTATTTCTAATTAAAGCTATCATGTCTATATCATCCTCATTAAAAACTATATAATCAATAATTTCTTTATCTGACTTTAAACCTAACGCTTTTAACAATATCATAATATTAATCTCCTTGAATAATGGAACTCTTATCGTAATAATTCCATCCTTTTTTAACTTGACCTCAATGGATTGTAATATACTCCTCGGTTTATACGATTCAGAATTAGTTTTCGCCACAAAATTAATATTCCCAGAATCTTTCTTAATTAATACTAATGTCTTATTCTTGACCATCTTGTCTTGACATATAACAACCTTCTCATTGCCATTAACTATAAAATATCCCCCCGGATCATATTCACATTCATTCTTTTCAATATCAGGATTAAGTGTTAATGAACACCACTTAGAACGTAACATTAATGGAACAATCGCAATAATAACATCACTAACCGTACCTATTAATTTAGTAACTATCTCATCTGTTGCTATATTTATCACATCTTGATATTGAAAAACATCAGCAACTATTTTTATTGAATATGTTAAATTAAATTGCCTCGCATCAGACGGATATAAAGGATCACCATTCCCTAAAACTGGTGTTTTAACTCTTATATTTTCATATCGAAACTTATAACGATAAAATTTATTTCCCGTCTCCGGTAATATTTCAGTAAATATATGATCCCCAGATAAAAACGTCGTAATATCTTCCTCTATAAACTTGTTATATGAATCATATAAATGACGATATACATAATTTTTTCTATTAAAATATAAATCCATTAACCTAAATATGTCATCAACTGTTAAATTATTTATATTTTTCTTATTTGACTCCATTATAATATTATTCTATTATATTTATTGTTTAATATATTGTTAAATCATTTTTTTTTCAAGTTTTATAATTAAAACTTGAAAAAAATTAATATTCACTATATATTTTTTCTCTTTTTAACTAATAATATTTTTTTTTCTTTTATATGATCAATTAGTTTATTAATTTCATAAAATAAATCTTTATTAAATAAATGATTCCATATTAATAACCATATTAAACTACTTACTCCATAAAAATACCATGTTGAAATTAAAAATATATACATTATTATCATATCGGTCATTTTATATTTTTCATATTATATTTTTAATTTTAAGTTTTAATTATAAATCATAATTAATACAATTTATATTTAATTTTTTGATATTAGCAATTTTTATATGTTTATATTGCTCCAATAATTTTTAATTATATTTTTCCGACATGACATCATCATTTATGAATATTACATATACAATATTAAAAAAATGAAATTATAAATATTTAATATATTTTTTAATCATATTAGACATTATAAAAATAAAATGCAAAATGTAGTAGTTGATAGAAATAATAAATTTTATAAATATCTTAATAGAAATATTTATAAATTTTTTAAAAAGTCTAAAATTTTTTGTAAAACAAAATCGGGTTGGTTTTATAAAAAACATTACAAAAAATTAACTAAATTATTATCAAATTTTATGAATGAATATAAACTAATTGGATTAAAAACTACAATTGTTGATAATAAACTAGATAATACTTATCATCACATCAGTATGGTTGAAAATACTGACGTCTTGTTATCTATTTTTTTTGGATATCACACCATTAAAAATAAAATTTCAAAAGTTTCAATGAAAATTTTTAAAATTCCAAAAATAAATAATAAATTATGTATCAAGAATATCATTTGATTTTAATGTTGATATACATCTCTCAAAATTAGTATTGTTATATCATAAAATTTTAGTTATATTTATTTTAAATAAATATAATTATTTACCAATTAATTTTCTCATAATTCCATTTCGTAAGATAGTTATTAATTAAACCAAAATGATCAGTATCATTAAAAGCAGGAAAATGTTTCATCGGTTTTGATGCAGATAATCCTGATGGATGTGAACTAATTATTAATTCATGTTTATCTTGATCTATTAATATTTGTTTATCATATGCATTATTTCCCCATAATACAAAAACAACATGATCTTTTTTATTGGATATATATTTAATGATATTATCAGTAAACCATTTCCATAACATTGAATGTGAATTGGCTTTTCCTGATTCTACAGTTAACGCTGTATTTAATAATAAAACTCCTTGATTACTCCATTTTTCTAGGTTACCATGTAATGGTTTGTTTTTTATGTGTTTAAATTTTAATAAATTTATATAAATATTTTTTAGACTGCTTGGTATTTTTATTCCTTTTGGTACAGAAAACGATAACCCCATTGCTTGTGGTACTCCGTCTTCTAAATTAAAATATGGATCTTGTCCTAATATAACAACTTTTAAATTTTTAATAGAAACCAATTTAAATGCATTAAACAAAAAATGTGGTTTGGGAAATATTGAATTGTTCATTTTTGATTGCATTAATTCTATTCGTGGATCATTTAACAATTTTTTAAATAATTTATTCCAATCATTTTTTGGAATTAACTTTAAAAATGATATTCCCTTTTCTTCCCAATTTTTATATTTTGCATATTCCACTTTTGATAACATGATTATATATAAATTATATTATTTACAATATAAATACTATTTTTTTCACTTTTTATATATTTTTTAATAAAAATTGAAAAAATTATCATTAAAATGTGTTTAGAAATATCATATTTAAATATTCGTTATTTATAGGATGGACGAAGATAAATTAATACGTTTATTCAATTCAGACGAATCATCAGATCAAAAAACTTCTATGTCTGAAGAATGCCCAAATTGTAAAAGCACTAAAATTATAGAAAATTCAGCTCAAGGAATTGTTGAATGTGGTGATTGTGGACAAGTAATAACAAAATTAATTGATCATTCTCCAGAATGGAAAAATTATGAAAATAATAAGGATACGGTAGAAAGATGTGGTATTATAAATGAATTATTACCACAGTCGTCATTAGGAACAACAATATCTGGTAATTATAGAAGTAAATTATGTAGGATGAATCAATGGAATTCAATGCCTTATAAAGAAAGAAGTCTAAATAATGTATTCAAAATAATTCAAAAAATATGTCTGTCCAATAATATTTTTAAATGTATAGAAAATGATGCTAAAATTATGTATAAAATGATAAGTGAATGTAAACATAAAATTGGTAAAAATAAAGGAAAATTTATAATTTCAAGAGGAATAAATAGAATAAGCATCATATCAGCATGTTTGTATTTTGCATGTAGAAAAAAATCAATGGCATTAACAGCAAAAGAAATTGCAAATATGTTTGAAATAAAAACTATAGATGTTAATAAAGGTTGTAAAAAATTTATTAAATTAATGAGAATAAAATATTCAGATATTGAAGATTTTATAGGAAATTGCCATATTGAACATTTTGTTTTACGAAAATGTAAAGAAATAAATCTAAAACAATTATACATTGACCAATCAATTAATATCGCAAAAAATATAGAAAAATATAATATCGGATCATCACATACTCCATATTCACTCGCCGCAGCATCTATTTTAATGGTAGCTGTTAATAATAAATTGTTATCAATTGATAAAAAACAATTAAGCCATATATTTAATATCTCAGAAATGACAATATTAAAAGCATTTAAACAATTATCTTTATATAAACATATCCTAATTGATAATAAATTAACAATAAATAGTGATACTTCAATTCTAACACCAGCAATTTTAAATCAAATGAAAAAATTTAACATTAAACCATCATCTGAATTGATTATAACTGAAACTTATAATAAAATCATACATAATAATACATATATTAATTCATTTATGATGCGTCCAATTAAAAATTAAAATATCATGCTCATTTATTATAAATGGGTAAAAAAAGTAGTGAAGTACAAAAAAAAAGTAAATCTGATAAAAAACCAACTAAACGTTTTTTTAAAGGTATTTACATTAAAAAACATAATGTAACATTTATTGGTCGGTTCAGTGGAAAACAAAAACAGGCAGCACGGAAAGCAATGACAAGTATTTGTAGAAATTTTAAAATTCATGGGGAAATTCAATTCGGTGTAAAAGAAACAACAAGAAATAGTAAACATAAAGTTTATTGGTATAGTGGAAAGCCTAATAAAAGAGAAAATCCAGTACAAATGGCATTATTTGAAGTTAAAACAGAAGACGGAATTAAAAAAAAAGCAAGATTGATAACAACAGATAAAGACGGAAATAAATGGTTCATTAATAAAAATGATAAAGATAATAATACAGAACCAGTTCCTGATGGATGTTCAATAATATCATATACTAATGATAATCAAGTAAAACGTCTAATCAAAAAAGAGTGCCAACATTTAGAAAAAATTTTACAAAACCATATTAAATCTAAATTACATAAAAAGTCTGAAAAGAAATCCGATAAAAAATCCGATAAGAAATCTGAAAAGAAATCTGATAAAAAGTCCGAGAAGAAATCTGATAAGAAATCTGACAAGAAATCTGATAAAAAATCCGATAAGAAATCTGAAAAGAAATCTGAAAAGAAATCTGAAAAGAAATCCGATAAAAAGTCTGATAAGAAATCTGATAAGAAATCTGATAAGAAATCTGAAAAGAAATCTGAAAAGAAATCCGATAAAAAGTCTGAAAAGAAATCTGAAAAGAAATCTGATAAAAAATCTGATAAAAATTAAATAAATATAAATTATTTATTTAATTTCTATTTATAATTATAATATATATTTAAAATTAATTATGTTAGTGAATAAGAAAAAAGATACGAATAAAAACGAAGATAATAACGATGTAGTGATTAGTAATGATGGTAAAAAAGTGAATAATAATATTAAATCTGATGACAAAAAAATTTTTAAACAATTAGTTAATGATGAAACTAAAGAAATTATTGATGAAAAAATTTCAAATAAAAATATTTCAAGTGATAAATCTGATAAAGATATTGAAAATAAAGATATTGAAGATAAAGATATTGAAAATAAAGATATTGAAAATAAAGAAATTAATGAAGCTAAAGTCAAAGATAAAGATATAGTAAATATTGGAGGAAAAGTTAAAATTATAAATGACAATAAAGAAACCATGGATAATATAAGTGTTATTGATATAACATATGATGTAACTAATAATAAATTTATATTTCCCGATGGAAAGTCATTTACAACATATCAATTATTAAAAAATATAGTGTTAGTTCCTACATTTTTGGAATCAATTGAAAATGATAAATCAAAACCGGTTATAGAGCAATTTATATGGAATGATTCTAAAATTGTTCAATCGGATTTTTACAATAACATTGTTATTTCAATGTATTTATTTAAAAGTGTATATAAATTTATAAATACAAAATTACAAAATGAAATATCAAAATTTGATATATGTTTACAAAAAACAATTAGAAACAAATTAAAGAAATTTGAATTTATGTTATTAGATAGTATTTCAAAACATATTTCAATTGAAAAAATAAGAAGCAATACATCTGATATAGAAAAATGTCAATTAAATAAATATAGCAATGATATTAATAAACATATATTACTATTATTAAAATCAATTGTTGATGATATATCAAATGATTATGATGAATTAAAGAGTGATATTGTTCAATTATCAGCAATTGAATTAAATTTATTCAAAAAAATAGATGAATTAACAAGGATTATTAAGGAACAAAATGAAAAAATTAATATGGTAGTAAATGATATAGATCCGATAAGTTCCGATAAATTTTAGATTATGTTTAAATCATTATTATTAAAAAATAAAAAGACATTGGATAATTTAATATCATTTAAAACATTAATATCTAAATCAAGAAACGATATTAATATTAAAATAGATGAAAATATGGATAAATTAAAAAATATAAAAATGGTTATTGAAAATTTTAAATGAATAATTATTATTAAAAATAATAATTAATTGGTTATTCATAAATTTATTACAAATTTATTATTTTCTAAACTATAAATTGTTTTTAATTCATCTGAATCATTTTGTAAACGTATAGGTGCACTAATAATCTTATTCTTTTTTTTAATAACTTCCTTCTTTTTTTTATTATCTGTATTCATACTATTAACTATTTTATCGTAATGTTTATCAACATAATTAATTACATCAAATGTTATTGCCCATTTGAAAAAATTAAGTTGTCCAATTGTTGTTTGTATATACAATTTATGTTTTTTATCATAACAATAATAAAAATTTAAACGTCTTCTAAATGGATCAAAATATTTTTTCTTGTATGTTTTTAGGATTGCCTTATATTCAATATAAAAATCAACATATTTATTGTAATTATTAGATGAACAAACATTATTATTTTTTGAATATTTAGTAACAAACCAATCTAATATTCTTAAAGATATTTTGGATTTTTTATCTATTATTTGAATCATTTTACTTATTTCACGAATATCACATTTTTTAAAAAAATTATTAATCGTTTTATAATGACATATTTCGGATGGTGAAAATATTTTTTTTAAATCTGTTCCAATAGGTGCAACGACTTGTTCTTTTGGTGTAATCATATTATCTGTTGACGGTGATTCTGAATCTGACATTTTTTTAATATTTAATAAAATATTAAAATATTTAAATATAATCACTTTTTACTTCGTTTATTAAATAATTCCTCTTCAATTGAATCTTTCACTAAAAATCTAACAATTTCAAGTTGATATTTTAGACCAATTCTATATGCTCTTCCAATCGCCTGCCATTCTGTATTTATAATATTCTCATCCGATCCATATACAGGATCTAAAAATATTATTTGTTCTGCATTGGTTAAAGTTGTTCCGGTTATTGTATATTCAGAAGACATCATTATTATATTTATATCATCATTATCCATGAAATCTCTAATAGCTTTGTTTTTTACCCAAATATTACCTTGACAAAATACATTTTTAATATTAGAATCATTTAATATTTGTCCAACCTGATGTAATAAATGATTCCATTGTGAAAATATTATTCTTTTTTTAGTATCTTTTTTAATAAACCATATTAAATTTGATAACTTTGTTCCTATAGTTTTTATTAATTTTTCATCATCATCTAGTTTTTCACTTGAATCTTTAATTTTAGCACCAATTCTATAAACATCATTTTCATTTATAGTTTTCATACATAAAGGACATTTATTATTATTTTTCATATAAATATTTATGCATTTAGAACAATATATATGACCACATATTAACATTGACATTGAATTATTATTAATTACATCTAAACAAATAGGACATGTATTTTCATTATCATCATTACTTTTATTTCTGACATTTTCTATTGTTTTTGTGAAATAATTCAATGATGTTTTTTTTCCATTCAATTCAATTTCAATCAATTTTATTTTACATTCATATTTATCTATATGTTCATTAATTAATTTTATATCACTACTAGTTAATTCTTTTGGTTGTTTTAATTTTTCTTTTAATATTGATATTTTTTTATTTTTTTTATTAATTTGAATTTGAAAATTTTTAATTTGTTTTTCGTAATATTTAGCAACTTCATTATCAACTTCATCAATTGTTTTATAATCATTAATTAATTTAACTAATCCATCAACTGTCTTTAAATTACAACACATTTGCATTAATGTCTTACTATCTTCATATCCATTTAGTACCATTGAATTATAAATTATTCGTTCATATTGTGATAAATTTATCCATATTATTGTTTCCTTAATCGGTTTTAAATTAAATTCTTTTTTAATATCTACTGTTCTTCTAAATATACTATGTTTTTCAATACAATTTTTAATTCCGATATCTAGAATAAAATTTTCTTTGATTATGAATTTTAATAATGGTTCAAAATTATTAATTGGAGTTCCTGTTAGACACCATTTATTATTTCCGGATATTGATAATATTAAATTGTATTTAGCATCTAAATCTATTTCATGAAATTCATCTATTACCACTCTATGCCAATTTATTATAAAAATATTTGGTTTTTTTTCAAAAATTTTTTTAATATCATATTCAATCATATCAAAATAGTTATTTATTTTACTTTCTAAAACTTCCGGATTATAATACGTAAATAATACTGAATTTTTTTTTTCAAATTCTCCAAAACAATCTTTTAAAAATAATTTATTATAAATAAATTTATTAGAAATAATTACAAAATCAGCATCTAATAAATCCTGATATGTAATTTTCTTATAATGTGTTAATGTAAATAAACATACAACATTAAAAGTTTTGTTTAACATTTTTATAATTTCCGCTTTCCATTGACAACATATATGATTAGGACAAATTATTAATGTTGCTCTACTACATAATCTTCTCAGTCCCTGTTGTATATATTGTACATTTATCCGCGGATTTAATACAGATAACGTTAAAATTTCATATGTTTTTCCTGATCCAACTACATCCGCTAATAGTCCCCCAAGAAATATTACTTTATTTTTATCTGGACATAATGTAAATTGTTCGTTGTTATACAAAACATTACCAAAACAAATACTTCCAATTCCTCTTGAATAATATGAAAATTTATTAATTTCTTTGTCCAGCATCCAATATATACTTTTTTTCTGATAATTAAATAATTTCTCTTTACATTCAATTGGTTGTTTAATAATTTTATCAGTTAACTTTGTAGTATCTATTTCATTTATTTTTTCATTGATATTAAATACATTTTCATTAATCCTATCTAACTTTATATTATGTGAATAGCTTTCATAATTTATATGAAATTTACATAATTCAAATAAAAAAGATAAATTAGGAATTTTATCAATATTTTCAGACATAACGTAGTCAGTCAATATTTTGTTATCAACACCAATAATAATTATTTTAATTTTTTCATGACGAAATAATATTATTGAATATAAGTTTTTATCCAATTCTTCAATACCTAAATCAGACGCATTTATTTCGGTATCACATTCAAATTTATAATCAAAAATATTATCAATATTATATTTAATTGTAAATTCATTATCATAACCCACATCTTTTTCATATGACTTTTCAAACATTAAATATGTCGTCATATTTTAAATTTTATTGATATTTAATTGAATGAATTATTATATTAAATATTAATAATTCATTTTTTTTCATATATAATCAATCGCGGTCATTCTCATCGTTAAATAAATAAAATTATCATCTTTTTTAATTTTTTTTATCTGCTCATTTACTAATTGATAACAATTTCTATTACTAATAATTTTATTATAATCTATATTTTCATTTTGTAAAAAATTATTCCAATCACATAATAGTAAAAATTTTATGATGTAATAACTAAAAACAGATGTTGTTTGTATAAATTTTGTTTTTTTCGTCATATTAAATAAATCTTCAATATATTCAATTCCAAAAAAATTACATATTTTTGCTATCTGAAATAATGAAAAATAAAATTCATATGTCAATATCATATCAATATCTTCATGTAGCAATTCAGATGCAACAATAGAATTAATAGTAATTGCTAAAAATTCCGTATATGATTCATTTAAACTATTTTCTCCCTTGATATTGAATTTAAAATTATATTTATAATCTAAATCCGGTTTATCCAATGAAACAAAATGTATCATTTCATGTATTAACACTTTATAAAATTCCTCCTCTCTCCAAATCATTATTGAATCGCCACGTATACATGATCCTGAATTAACATTTTCACATGTAATTTTATTTTGTTGTGTCAACTGTTTTCGTTGGTTACCATAAAATATTATTAATGTTAAATGATCATTATTTGAACCTAAATATCTAATTAACTTAACGATCTTTAAAATTAAACAAATATCTGGTTTTCTCTCTATGTAATATAAATAAATACTAATATTATCCGTTAAATAATATTCAAAATATAATTCTGATAAATTAGCCAATAATTTAATATCATCAGAAATAAAATTATTATTATATATTAAATCATTTAATTTAGAATATTTTTTTATTGAATGCTTTTCTAACTTATATGAATTTATAATATCTGGTTTTTTTATAATGATATTTCTAAATAATAATAATATTTTATTAATATAATTATGATTATAATGCATTATAGACACATTTCCAATAAAATTATATATTTTATTTGAATATTTATTTCTTTTCATTCTATAAATTTAGATACTATTTTTCTAATACAATCAACTATTTCGTCAACATTAAAACTTTTCAAAAGCTTTAAATTAAATTCGCCCTCATAAAACGTTTTTTTCTTTCCATCATAAAATGTATATATCTTGATACTTACATTTTTGTTATTAATAATGGTTTTCATATAGTTATAGAATTCGCCATAACTTTTAAAATTCTTTTTATCAATGTCAGATATAACATTAAACTCATTTCTATATTTATAAATAATTATTATGTTTTCATCAATATTTATTTCACCAACTAAATTTGCATGTATTATATCATCAAATAATTCCTTCCTTAATTTATTTAATTTATAATCGTATTTTTTTAATTTATGTTCCATATATATTTATGTCTGATATATAATTATATTTATCATCGTTATTAATATTATGAATTCTAATAGATTAATTGATGGATTTAAAACAAAAAATATATACAATAATCCAATCATTAATGATAAAATAGGTGTTATATCCAATCCTGAGTTTATGCAGAGAATGCAATTTATAAAATCTAATCAATTACAAAAAATTAATAATATTGAATCCCTTCACATGCCAAAAGAAAAAATAGTTGAATTAATTATAAATCCAATAAAAGATGAAAAAACTGATACAAAAACCGCCGTTAAGGAATATCAAAAACTTGAAATAACATATCCAAAATCTAATGTCTCAAATCAATTACCAGACCAATTAGTTAGATGGTACTCCGGAAGAAATAATATGCCATATAAAAATATCCTCAAAAATGAAGATTATACAAAAAAAATAACTGATTTTAGAGATTTAATCGTCCATAAAGTTAACACATTGGATAAAGATACATCAAGATTCACGACAGAATTAAAAAAATTAATCAATGTTCTTGAAAAACATAATAATGAATTAAAAATTATATTTTCTAACTCCGAAGAAACAAAACATAAACAAGCATTTGAATATATAAATAAATATAAGTACAAGATATCATATAACCCAAAACAAAATCAGGCAGAATTAAAAAAATTATATAAAAAAGAAGTAGCTGATATTGAAAATAATATTAATCATATTGATGAAATGATTTCTATGTTACTAGAATCCGATGATCCAGATAAAAAAGAATTTGGAAAAATTTATAAAGAATTTAATGATAATTTACCAAAATCACAAAATAATAATATTGATGATATAAAAATTAATAATAAATTTGATAATGGTAAATCTAACGAAAAATCTGATAATAAATCAGAAGAAGAATCTGATGATGAAGAATCTGATGATGAAGAATCTGATGATGAAGAATCTAATGATGAAGAATCTGATGATGAAGAATCTGATGATGAAGAATCAGAAGAAGAATCTGATAATAATAAATCAAATAATAAGATGTTTAAAATAAGACGTGTAGTAAAAAAAATATAAGTATATTAGTTAAATATAATTATAAAAATAACATATATATTTTTATAATGGCCGAAGAATATTGTATTGGTATTGATCTAGGAACAACAACAAGTCGTGTTGCAGTTTGGAGGAATAATTTATTGGAAATTATTCCAAATAATTGTGGTGATACATTAATTCCAAGTTATGTAGCGTTCACTAATGTAAATCGTTATGTCGGTATGGATGCGAAAAATCAAGCGGATTTAAATCCTAAAAATGTATTTTATGAGGTAAAAAGATATATTGGAAGATTATACTCAGATCCTATTATTGAAACTGCAAAAGATTTTGTATCATATGAAATAGCATCGGATGATCAAGGAAAAATTATATTAAAATCTGAATATCAATCATTAACACCAGAAGAAATACAAGCAACAATATTATCAAAACTTAAAAAAATGGCGTCTGATTATTTAAATCAAAAAATAACAAAAGCAGTCGTTGCAATTCCAGCGTATTTTTTAGATAATCAAAGACAAGCCATTAAAGATGCATGTACAATTGCTGGAATAGATTGTATTAAAATGATAAATGAACCGACCGCCGCCGGATTATCATATGGTTTATTGAATAGGAGTGTTAATGAAAATAAAAAATTAAAAGTAATAATTTATGATTTTGGTGGTGGGACATTAGATGTTACTTTATTAAGTATAAATAACGGAACTTTTAAAGTAATCGCATCTGCTGGAAATTCAAGATTAGGAGGAAGTGATTTTGATACAAAATTAATGTGTTTTTGTATTGCAAAATTTAAAATAATTAATAAGTTAGAATTAACAACATTATTAAATGTATCTATTCAAAAACTTAGAAATAGTTGTGAACAAGCAAAAAAAATATTATCAATAAATACTTCAACATTTGTTGCTGTAAAAAACTTCTATAATTCAATTGATTTATGTATAAAAATAACACGTTCCGATTTTGAAAATATTTGTTGTGATTTGTTTATTCTTTCTTTATTACCAATTACTGATATTTTAAAAGAATGTAATTTATCAACTAATGAAATTGCAGACGTTATTTTAGTTGGAGGAATGACAAAAATTCCTAAAATAAGAGATCAAATAAAGTTTATGTTTAATAAAGAACCAAATTGTAGTATTAATCCTGAGGAAGCGGTTGTAGCTGGAACTGCAATGCAAGCATATATTTTATTTCACGATGACGATCCGTTTTCTAATAATGTTACAATAATGGACACTACAACTTTATCTATTGGAATTGAAACAATTGGTGGTATGATGGATGTTATTATTCCAAGAAATACATTGATTCCTACAAGTGAATCACGTGTTTATACAACAGATACAGACAATATTGAATTTGTAACAATCAAAATATTTGAAGGAGAGAGACAATTAACAAAAGATAATTATTTAGTCGGTGAATTTGAATTAAGAGGAATAAAAAAAACAATGAGAGGAATACCAGAAATAAATGTAGTATTTAATATTAATAATAATAAAATAGTTACCATTACAGCTACATATGAAAATAATACATCATCATTAATCATATCTGAAAATAAATTAAATTTATCTAAATTAAAAATCAATAAGTTAATTGAAGAAGCAAAAGAATTTGAAATAAAAGATGAAACTGAAAAAGAAAAAAAAATATTACATTATAAAATTGATGATATGTGCAGTACTATATTATTTAATATTCAAAGACCAGAAATTGTAATTTCAAGCGATGAGAAGAATACAATTAAAAAAGATATCGAAGAAACAGCCAATTGGTTGATTGAAAAAAAATATTTTGAAAGATCTTCAGAAGAATTTTCAAATAAATTTAAGGAAATGACATTGAAATATGGCGTATTAATTGGTAGAAATAATGACTCATCAAAAATTGATGGCGTAAATCAGACAAATGGTACAAGTATTTATAACGATGACGAATGTGAAGAAAATATAATAAAAACAATAGAAGATACTGAATTATGTATAACTGATAATAAAGATAAAGAAGAATTAAAAGAATTAAAACTAAATATAAATACAATATGTTCGTCTATTATTGAAATTATTGATAGTCCTTCAACCAAATTATCAGATGACGATAAATTAGAATTAAGAAATTTTATAGACGATACTTTATTATGGGTTTGTATACATACAAAACCTACAATAGAAGAGTATAAAATAAAACTTATTGATATAAACAATATATGTGACATTGTTATGAATAAATATAATAATGATATTTACACAAATAATTCTAAAGAAACTTTAGAAAAATTATGTTTAACATTAAAAACTTTGATTGATGATGAAAAAATTATAGTTAAAAATAAAGATAATTTCATAAATATTATTGAAGAAACATTAGAATGGATTTATTCAGATGAAGCGACATTAGAAAATAAATGTCATGATAAAATAAATATGATAAATAGTTTATGTCAAGAAGAATACATTATTACATCAAATGCTATAGAGTCACAACAAGAAATTAGTGATGATGGAACCGATATTTTAACTTTAGTTAAAGATAAACAAAAAGATATCATTGATGATTTATTAAGAAAATCATGAATTAATTAATTAATTATTTAATTAATTAATTATTTATTTATTCTTAACTTATGATTGTTTTAATAAAATCACGTATATCATTTATATGTTTATCATATTTATTTACACTTTCAATTGATGTTAAATCTTCTTCAACATTGTTAATATCAAGTTTTAAAACATGACATCCATCATATGGACAATTAGTTAACCATTTATCATGTTGAGATTTTAATTTCATTAGATATTCAAGATTAATTTTTTCTTCTTCAACTCTTCCTCTCAATTTAATTCTTTTCAATGCATTTTCACATGTTGTATCAACATAAATTACATTTTTTATTTTGTATTCTTTTGTAAAAAAATCAAACCAATAATTATATAAATCATATTCTAATTTGGTCATATATGAATCGTCATACAACATTTTGGCAAACACATATTTATCAGTTAATATAGATCTTTCTGTTATTAAAATAAATGGTTTATTAAATACAATATGTTTAATCATCTCAATAATTCCCATTTTATCAAATTCACTATTTATTGTATCAATTAACATTTTAGTTCGTGTTATATATGCAAAATTTTGCATTGTATATGAATATCTATATTTATCATCATAAAATTTTTGTAAAATATTTTTATCATCGCTATCTTTTATTTGTAACCAAATATTTATTGGTTCTGGTATAATTTTTATGTCTGTTTTTTCGGATATTTTTTTTAATAATGTTGATTTTCCCGAACCAATTATACCATCAACAGATATTATTGTTGGTTTAATAAAATACGATAATAGTCGTTTTAAAAATCCAATCATTAATTAATAGATAATAAATTAATTATATTAAAATATTATTTAAATCAATTTTTTAGTTATCTCATCAATATTGGTATCCTGATTATTGTTAATAACTATAATATTTTTTTGATTTAAATTTTTATAAGCTATTTTATGTAAATCATTTATTTTCTTTAGATAATCAAGTGATATATCATTTTCTCCTTGTCTATTCCTCATGCGTAACCTATCATAACATATTGATGGATCAACATCAATATAAACATAATGTTCTTCTATATCTAATGATTTTAATTGTTTTTTAATAAATTCATACCATATTTTATAAATTTTATATTCTTGAAATGTCATATTTTTATTCAAAAAACAATTCATTGCAAATACATTATTGTCGGTATAAAAAGATCTTTCGATTATAATTGATGTATTGTTTTTTAATTTACCCAATATATTAACTAATTTATTGAATTTAAGAATTAAAACAAAATGTTGAAATGAATAACTCCAACGCGATGGCTCATTATAATAATGTTCAAATAATGTTTTATCATCACTTATTTTATTCCATTCGTCAATTGGTTCAATAAGTTCAATAAATTTTGTATTTTTATTTTTTAATAATTTTTTTATTAATGTTGTTTTTCCAGACGCTATATTCCCATCTAAATAAATTAAATGTATTTTTTGTTTATAAAAATATTTAATGCCAATAATAATACCGATAAAAAGAAAACTAAAAAATAAAAGTGCATAAATTAACATAATGATATAATTTATTATATTATTATATTAATATAATTTTCATTTTTTTATGAGTAAATTACCATCTTCTGGATATAAATATCTATAATAAGAATTAAAAAAATCATAGTTTTCTTGATCAATCTTATTAATTGTTGTAATATAGAATCTATATATATCATCACTTCTAAAATTTTGATTTACAACATTACAGATTGTTAAAAATAAACAAGATATCATTAATATTTCATTAGAAGTTGTTGTTAATATAAAATATTTACTATTAATATCATACCTAATTATAAAATATCTCAATTTATTAATTTCAACAATTATACATGGATAATTCATTTTGATCTAAATAATATTATTTTATTAATTATTTATTTCAATTTTTCATGACAATATATATAATATTCTCGTAATGCTTTCACCATACATGATTCCCTTACCAATGCACAATGTCTTTTTGATTGTATATAATTAATACTTTCGTCTACATTAACATCCAAAAATCGTATCAAAAATCCAGCAATAATTGATGCCGATCTATGATGTCCATACATACAATGCACTAAAACGCCACCATTTTCAATACCATCTAAAATAAATCTAGTCGTCTCATCAAAAATATTATTCATATCTACTAGACACACTTTATCATCAATCACTGGAATTTTCATATATACAATATTTGCAATTGTATTATCAATATCAGGCGTCATGTTAATAATATATTTAATATTTTTTTCATTAATAAATTTAATATCATTCGCTACAATGTAGTTACCCAACCATAAATTTTTTATTATTTCATCTGCATTATTTTCATTGCAAAATGGCATTTTATTAATATTACTTTATATTTTAAAATAATATTATTTATATATCTTATATCTCATAATTTAATTTAAACTTACTTCTTTTTACTTCTTTTTCTTAATTGTTTTTTTTCCCGTATTTTTATTGTTAGTTTTTTTTACCATCCTCACTTTCTTATTGATTTTCTTATTTTTAACTATTTTTTTATTTGTTTTTATCTCTTTATCTGAATCTGTATCGGAGTTTTCATCGGAATCTTCTTTTGGTTTTTCATCTAAATCTCCGCCAGACTTATTATCGGAATCTTCATTGGAATTTTTATCGGATTTTTTATCTGAATCCGTGTCGGAATCTTTATCAGATTTTTTATCCGAATCCGTGTCGGAATCTTTATCAGATTTTTTATCCGAATCTGTATCGGAATCTTTATCAGAGTCTTCATCTGTATCTCCTTTTGATTTTTTATCTAAATCTTCTTTTGGTTTTTTATCTAAATCTTTATCAGACTTTTTATCTAAATCTGTATCAGAATCTATATCTGATTTTTTATCTGAATCCGCACCAGAATCTATATCTGGTTCTTTGTCTGATTTTTTATCTGGTTCTTTGTCTGGTTCTTTGTCTGGTTCTTTGTCTAGTTCTTCGTCTGGTTCTTCGTCTGGTTCTTCGTCTGGTTCTTCGTCTGGTTCTTTATTTAAATTTTTACATGGTTCTTTAATTAATTCTTTATCCGGTTCTTTTTTAATAATGTTAGGATCCTTATCTAAATCTTCATCTTCAATTAATGTTTCATTAATTTTTTTATTTAATTTTTCGGATTTTTCAATTAAATTTACATTTACATCATGATTAATTACTTCTTTATCAGAATCTATATCGGAATCTATATCGGAATCTGAATGTTCATTTATTATTATTTTTTTAGATTCAGACTTAGATTTTTCATTATCAGATAATAAAAATGCATAATCTTTCAATTCATTTATTTTTCTATGTTTTAATAATAATACTTGTCGTGGTATAATTTGTGTTGAAAATATTTTTTCATTCAATCTTATAACGATTGAATGGATTTCAATTATAAGAATTACATTAGAATCTATTTGAATATCTTCTTGTGATAATAAATTTTTATTTACATCAAAAAATTTCGGTTTATTGTCCTTACTAGATAAAAAAGGGAGCGTTAAATATTCATGATCTTTTTCAATAAATTTACGTTGTTTTAGATATATTTTTTCCGTATCTGTAAATAAATTTTTTAGTAATTTCTGTTCAGAAATATTTCTAACATGTGCTACCGTCATTTTTTCAATACATTTTAAAAATGCCAAATTTTCTTTACCTATAGTTATTGTAATAAAATTTTTATTGATATCAACAACTTTTTCTTTTTGAAGTTGCACATAAACAATATCTGTTTCTGTATCTAAATCTGATTTATTCCAAATTTTTATGATATAAAACTTATTATCATCATCACCATAAATTTTTCCAGAATCAAATTCTAATAATTTTTCATTGAAGTCGGTCACTTTAATAACGTTCATCTTACTACGATATTATTAATTATTATAATTTATAATTATTTAAATAATATAAAAATCAATTTTTTTTGTAATTATAAATTATTAAAAATAATTTATAATTAAGATATTAATTTACTTACTTTACTTACTTCACTTACTTCACTTATTATTCTTTTTTTTCTTTTTAATATTCTGTTTTTCATCATCTTCGGAATCTGAATCTAGATTTTCGTCATTTTTTTTCTTTTTTGGTTTTTCATCATCTTCGGAATCTGAATCTAGATTTTCATCATTTTTTTTCTTTTTTGGTTTTTCATTATCTTCGGAATCTGAATCTAGATTTTCG
>Ga0172368_10001753_pt1 | contig 28892 bp, 20 predicted proteins | sample Lak11m_FD_114540 | JGI IMG/M metagenome (GOLD analysis project Ga0172368, IMG submission 114540) | Freshwater microbial communities from Kabuno Bay, South-Kivu, Congo - kab_022012_11m | ecosystem: Environmental > Aquatic > Freshwater > Lake | place: Democratic Republic of the Congo: South-Kivu...
CTTCTTTCAGATTCCGCTTCACAACGGACACCCTTGCCATTCGCTAACACTTCCTTTCAACTCGGCGTGTATGGGGACTTGCACCACACTATTCAAAGAACCATGCCCGACATACAAAAAAGCCCGGAACCTACGAACCGGGCTTTTTATCAAGATTGTTTAATAAGTTTATTTTTTAACGCATAATTAAAACCGAGAACTGCTCCTAATATTGGCAATATAACAGGCAATACCATTGAACTTACATAATGTGGCAAATAATCAAAAGTTAGAAAATTCTGTAAAATATACAGGATTAAAAATAATATCAGACCCACAATACTAAATCCGACAGCTTTAAAGAACCTGTTTAGCTTGCTGATTTTTTTACAATGAAAATAACCTGGTATTGCTATTCCGATAATGACTCCTAAAAAAACAGTCATAAATGTATTTATCATAGATTGCTCTAAATGTCCTTTGCCGGAAAATGGAAGTATATAAATGAAGGCTATACCCAGGCCAAAACCCACTAATGTCTCTAAAAATATATATAAAATTATGAGTTTCTTCATTCTATAATTACATAAATTCAGCAAATTACTTCTTCCATGTATACCAGTTTAAACCCTTATCTAATTTCTGAAAATCAACAGGTTTCTTTTCTGTGATACTTAAAAGTTTTTCGTTATATGAAAACAACATGTCCTTGTATAAATGGTACTTTGGACAACCCGCACCCGCATTCTTCCAGCCCGGCTTGTGCGTTGGCGCGACTTGTGGTTTGGCTTCCATAATTAGTAAGTATGTAACTTGCCATTGTTTCAATTCTGTTTCCGGTATCTAGTCCAAACCTGCATAATTCCTTGTTACATGTTCTGTTTATATATATGCTGCCGCATGCAAAGTTACACCAGGGCGAACCTCCGCACCAGCAAGTCTTCCAGCCCGGCCTTTTGCATTGGTGCGACTTGTGGTTTGATTTCTGTAATTATTAAGTTTGTAACTTGTCCCTGTTGGGGCTATTTGGTTATTGGGTGGTAAATACAGATACCCACCCTTTAAAAAGAAAAAATCTGTAGTACACAAACCTGAATCCTGGTTTGCTGTTAGTGTAAACTGCCCTATCTTTTCTTGTTTGTATTTCCTGAGCCAGTAATTGAAAGTAGAAGTGGAAATTTTCTCTTCTTTACAAAACCGGTTTTGGGACGTCCCACTTTGTTGCCATGATTCTATCCAGGCATACATCTGTTCTTTCGTAAACTTCTGATTTTTTCGCATGGGACAAAAGTAGCCCGGCTATATTGGTCTCACAAGACGGGGTTAGTAGAGTGGATACTGCTCTTTCGTAAACTTCTGATTTTTTCGCATGGGACAAAAGTAGCCTAGCTATATTGAGCTAACAAGACGGGGTTGGTAGAAGGGATACTGTAAAATGACTACCATAGCGCGAGATGCAAACCTGACAGCTACGGAGCAAAAGTTAACGAAACAGGCAGGAGCCTGAACAGATATGTTCGACTAAGGTAGAGCCTTGGCCGAACGGGGGAAGCCTTGCACCTGCGATGATTAATCATTTCTCCTCAAGACCCTGCATATATTCCATATCAAATCTATACAAATAATAAAATTTTGGTGGCAAGAAATCATCAACTCCTGACCATTCTTTTACAATACGATTGCCAATGTAACTATAAATTATAATAGGAACCGTACCTTGAGTAAATCCTTGGGTTCTTAAAACATCATTTTGAATATGTGTTAATACTTCATTGTTTATTTTTATTATGATGTCATGATTTATAATTTTCATAAGGTTACAGCTACTATTCCTTACTAAAACATATTTTTCCTTAAATTTGAAGAAGTAGTTTGGATTAACATAATTATAATTTATACTATTTGAAAACATCGAAATGCTAAATAATAATGTATCAGATGATTTACAATCAAAAACCATAACCAAAACTGATTTGTCCTCAGCACAATTTGATAACTTATTTTCTAAATAATAAACATTAATTAATGAATCTATTTGTGATTGGGAAAGGTATGATTGTGCTTTTACTTGTACTATAAGTATCGTTAAAACTACTAAAATTATTCTAAAAATGGATTTCATATAAATATTATAAATTAATGACGTTCAATTAATCTGGAAAAATAGTTTGGATCGTTAGTAAGTTTTGGTAGAGCATGCGGTATAACTTCGTAGGTTGCATTTGGTGTAAAAATAATACTTTGCCTCTGATCAATGTAAGCATTTTGACTATCTATTGGTGACATAGGCTGATAATAAGTAAGATGAGTATGATACATTACTTTATTACCTATTGGTAACAAACTTGGATCAAATGTATTTTCAATGTTAGTATTTGTATAATAACCATCAACATGGGCAGGGAGTATATAGTATTCAGTCTTTCCGTCTATTTCAACACTTGCTCCCGCAATTTCCACGCCATAATCTCTTGACATCTCTCTCATCTTTTTACGCATTTCTTCATAAGAATCTACTTTTATTGTTTTGTTAAGATCTTTGGCGTCTTTTTCCTGTGGGTCATGATACAAATGATTAAACAGCACCACAAACACCCCGGTTATTGCCCCGTTGGCAAATTTACCGCCGTCTAATGCTTCAGCGATCCCGGACAGAGGGACGTATAACAGGATTAGTCATCTACTTTTATTTTTAATTTTTCTGAATACACACCATTTTTAAAATACCTTTCATCGAATTTTAAAGGACATTCTTTCCATGGAGCCAGATCTGAATTTCCGATTGAGTCAACAAAATACTCAAAAGTATTAGAATAATGCATAATTGGTCGTTCAGAAATAGGTACATTGATTAGAGGATATACTAAATTGGCAATTAACTTCCCGTGTAATTTATTTTTACAATTTGATTTTTCAAACTCAAATACTCCAATAGTAGGTGAATCTATTAAACCCTCCTCATAAAAATTTACGAAGAAAAACTTGCTATGTTGATTTTGTAATGTACTTACCAAACTATTTTTGTTTGTAAGTAAGTTTATAGAATCGTTTAAAAAGAAACCTGTGTTTTCTTTTTGGGTCATAATTATAACATCCCCTTCGAAATAGTAATAACCGTGCAAGTTCAACTTATCAAAATTATTTAAATCTAACAAATCAATTAAGGAATACTTTATGAAACTCTTTTGAGGATTGAAATCAAGCACTTTAACAATAAAAACATGATTATGTTTAGATATTCCATTACAGTTCACTTTTTCTTTGAAATAATCAACACTTTTATTAATTATAGGATAGATAAAATTATCTTGCTGACTTAATCCATCAGAAATAAATATTACAAACTGTAATAATATATTTAGACCAATAATAATTCTTTTTATTCTCATCACTGAAGTTATTTTATTTAATATCGGTGTCTTAGGGGAATATAATTTCCGTTTATATAGTTTGAAGATGAGTTAATTATTGGAACACTGTTCCCATAATTTGCATAATTCCATATCGCAGCAGTACCTGCCGGGGAAAAGTAAACAGATTGTGAACTGATATGGTAAACATTTATATTATTTCTATAAGCAAACATGACATCACCCCATCCGGAAACCGAAGTTTTACCTGGGTCAGAAGGCGCATAATGATATTCTGAAATTATTCTTAAACCATCAAAGTATTGTCCATCAGATCTTGGTTCCCACCATCCATCACCACCTTGTGGAGATTTACCTTCTGTACTATCACACCACGGTTCTACAAAATAGCTTCCATCCTCCAATTCCCATAAAGAAACTTCAACATTTAACTCAATAGCCTTAGCACGTATAAAATATAATCCCTCTTTTTTGGAAAGAACATAACCTCCGTCCGATTCTGTTGGTTCTCCTGTATTATGTTGCAAATGATTAAACAGCACCACAAACGCCCCAGTTATTGCCCCGTTGGCAAATTTACCGCCGCCTAATGCTTCGGCGGTGCCACCTAATGTTGCACCTATTGCAACGCTGGCATAAGATGGAAATCCCAATTTAGTATTTGTGAAAGAACCAGATAGTGATGAAATTGCTCCAGCGAAAAACCCCTGTTCGAACCTACCCCCTTGCAATGCTCGTAACCCCCCCTGCACAACACCATGAGCCAAGGATCTTCCTATTTCATTTTCAAGCTGAGACCAGGTGACTTGATGAATATTATCAAGACCGGCTCCAAATTCAGACCCGATACCTGCGGATAATCCTGCTGAAATTGCACCTGCTACTGCACCCTGTAATCCTGCTGCAAGGCAATCATTAAAGCTAGCTCCATTTACCATAGCCATGGTATAACCACCGGTAAATCCTCCAACTGCACCCGCAAGCATAGTATAACCTATTCCAGAACCTAGACCTGCTGTCTCAATTGTTATAATTATTGCCATAGCTGTAACACCAACATAAGTAATACCTTGAATTATTTCATCGGTACTAAAATTTATACTTGGGCAGGAAAAATAACCACTTGGATCGGTGAATGATAAAGGATTATTGATGCAATAGGAATATCTGTTGAATCCCTGAGTATATCCGGGGAATTGACTGAATGGATCGGGGCTAATAAAATATCCTATTACTGGATCGTAAACCCTTCCATTCATGTTTACAAGTGCAAATAAATCGAGGTGGTCGTGTCCGGTAAAACCTCTGTTGGTCTGAAGGATTTGAGTGCTTTCAAAAGGCATCCAGTTGTTTGGGTTGCGACGTAATCCCCAGGCGTCATAACTATATTCTTCAACTAACAATCCCGTTTCGTCAGTCAGCGCTTCAATTGAGCCTAGATGATCCAAATGGGCATAGACGAATTCGTTGGGGCCATTGGTGTTTTTAGTAAATATTGCAAATACACCGCTACCAACGGCAAGATAATGAACTTCCCGGGTGACTCCGTTTTCAATTATTTTTTCATAAATTCCGCCAATATAAATTTTAGTCTGATTATGTCCCGGATAAGATATTTTTTGAATAATACGGCTATGTCCTAAACCATATATTAAATCAAGCTGCTTGTTTCCCTGTGTAATATGGGATAATTTATCAAATTTAGTGAAGGTCAATTCCTGTTGTAATCCATTTACTGTATATAGTGCAGGTACATCGTCAATTTGCCATAGATTGTAAGGATTATTGTCCCCATCCCCTTCATAAATGTAATTATTTGCAGTATGAAACAATGGATTTGTACTCTTTTTATAAAGAATTCTGCCCAAAGCATCGTAGTCTATTTCAATAGTAGCCATTCCGGTATAGTAATCAACATCGATCTGTTTTAAACGATTAAGAATATCATATTGAAAATCTTCCTGTAAATAGTTCCCCTCCTGACTAAATTTACTGCGTACCAATAAATTTCCGATTGCATCCCAACTATAAGTTTCATCCTGAATTGCAATTCCAAGTTTATTGGTTTTAATAGATTCCAAATAACCTGTCCAAGGATCATATTCATTTATTGTTGTTAATCCGTTTCCTAACAGCATGGTTTCTATCTGCTGGCGAGCATTCATTTGAGTTACTTGCCAAACAGTTTTATTATCCGTATCTCTTATTATTTTACCAAGATATCCATATTGGTTGTATTTAGAAGTAGTTGAAAATCCCGATGGATAGATAAGCTTTATTAACCTGCTGAAAATATCATATTGATAACTTGTTATCAAGTCTTCCTCTTGACCATCCACATTAACACGCTCGGTTTTATCTTCAACACGTCCAAAATTATCATAGTTATAGGATACTCGGTGAATTAATATACCTGATGCATTTTTTACTTCTTCATAATCAATTTTCCCAATCCCATTGGCTTCTGTGTCGTAATAAAAAAAGTTTTTCCTGTTATCGGCAGGTTCATCATGCGATATTAGCCTTCCTAGTACATCGTAGGTAATATTATTAGAAATAATTATTCCATTCTTGGTTTTTTTAGTTACTTCTCCAAACGCATTATATTCATAGTCAATTATCCCTAATGCTGGATCCGTTACGTGTTCACAATTACCAAAAATATCATAGGTTTTTACAATTTCCGTTTCTGGATGATTAGAAATATATTTTTTCCATACGGAGCCATCGCTGAAGTATTTAAATTCAACATTGTTTTGTTCAGTAGCATCATAGTTTCTTACAATCCAACCAAGTTCATTAACCACTTTTTTAGTCATCTGCAAATTAGGATTAATTGTTTCAGTAGTTAATCCTTTATAGTTAATTATAGTAATTCTTTCTCCGGGTACTGTTATTGTTTTTTGTCTGCCCAATGCATCATATGTGTAAGTTATATAATTAATATTTTCAGGTAGTGTATTTATAAAATATGGTTCTGAAACAGACGTCAGATACTGATGATAATCGTATGCATTATCAATATAGATTTTAGTACCGTTAAAACCCACCTTCACTTCGCGTAATTTCTTGCCCTGACTATCAAAATATGTTTTAAATTCGGTAGATCCTGATTTCCTTGACCAATTGAAAAAAACTGCTCCGGTAGGTTTATCATTATCTTCGGCATCAACCCACCTATATACAGAAACTGATTCAAAGTCTGTTGGATCAATTGTTTTAATTAAATTTCCAAAATCATCATACTCAAAATGAATTGCTAAAGAATTTAGATCAGTAATTTCTGTTACTAAGCCTTTAATCTGATCATAAATCTTAGATTCCTGATGCCCCATACCATTGGTAGACAAGGTTAAAAACCTGCCTTTTTTTTGTAATTCAGGCAGGTCGGTGTCATAATATGTTTCAAAAATTCTATCATCCATGCCTTGTGCATGGTGAATTGTCTTAGATATATTTCCATAATTATCATAAAAATACTCTTTTGTAACAGATTTGGTATTTCCTGGTTGAAATGTTTCTTTCCAGAGTGTGCCATTATTATAATATTCAAACTCTGAAGATCGAGTAATATCTTGAACATCTTGGTCCGGTACATGGTTTGTTACAGTTGCTGTTTCTAATCTTCCTAAAATCCAATTTGTTTCATCGGCAGGTTTATAAACATTCCATACCTCCTCCCGAAAACTGTTATCAAAGTATGAATCAGGTGGAATTCCAGATGAAAAATTAACATTACCATTATAGGTTTTCAAGTATGTCAGGTTTCCATAACTGTCATATTGTGATTCAGTTTTAGATGATTTAATAAAATTACCGTCAAGTTCAAATGTTCTGTTATAAGTAAAATTACTATAAGGAAAGAATATTTTTGGATTAATTGAATTGATATTAAAATCAATTGTAGATTCGGTCACTGAAATCGTTGTATTAGGATAAACAGATATTTTAACGGAAGATCCCTTATTGTAAACATTATAAAAGGTTTCATCATAATCATAATACTGGCGTATCTTAACAAAGTTAGTTAAATCCTCTTGTTCGGTCATCATAAATCCTAAAAAACCCTTTCCATATCTGTGCGTTTTTGCGGCATAATATCGGTATCTTATTGCTGTATATCCACTATTTGTGTTGTGATATACCTGCTCCACTACATACAATGAACCGATAAAATTACTAATCGGATAATCAGTATTGTCCTTGCATTTATTTAATGGTATTTCCGGTGAATAAACATAATATTTGGTTATTGGATCATAATTGATTTCAAAAACATCGCCTAATCCATTTGTAATTGAGGTAATTAAATTGTTATTATTTCCGTAGATACCATAGAAATAATAATCAGGATCAGCATTATCACCTTCACATGAAATGAAATCAGTTCGGCCATTCCCATCAAAATCTCCAATAAATAACCTCGTATCAGTATGTATTATTGGATTTTCATCAATAGTTAGATTAACTAGTGCGAAATTTTTGCCTTCGGTATTTGCTAACCAAAGTTTGACACCACTCCATGAGCCTCCATTAAAATAATCAGGGGAAACCATAAAATCAATTCTTCCATCTCCATTAAAATCTCCGGGATAAACTTTGTCTTCACTAATATCTTCTTTCGTAATTGAAATCCCCTCCTTAAAATGATTTCCAGCACTTTGATATATTGTCCAATTGCTGCTTTCATCTAATTTTAAAATATCTGTTTTTTTATCACCATTAAAATCACCAAATTGTAACTTTGTATGAACTCCGGATAAATTGTATGATATTTGTATAAAGTTAAATTGTTCATTTTCAATGTCTAATAAATAAGAAAGACCAATATAATCTTCAGATTGGCCAAAAATTTCTGATTTACCATCACCATCAAAATCTGCAACACAAGTGAATTTTTGACTAATAAAAGTACCAGATGTAAAATAATTGATTGGAACTCCGTTTGTTTGACCCCAAATTATTTTAAAAATAGCATCATAATCATCATAATAACCTTCATAAAGAATTTCTAACAATCCATCATTTATTCCATCCCCATTAAAATCTCCTGCATAAAAATTTGTCTTATCAGCTTCTACGGGTATAAAATCAAAAATAGGGAATGGGCCTATAATAATATCATTACCATTTTTATCAGCATAATAATATTTATAATTATTATATGTATATTTTATGATTATATCCGAAAATCCATTTCCGTCAAAATCTATGATATATATATTTTCAGGACAACTCTCCAAATTCCTAATCACTTTTGAAGTAAATCCATTTTCGCTACCTGTATTGTAACTAATCCTCAATTTGTATATATCATCATCATCAAGCCATACGTTAAGGATATCGGTTTTCCCATCTCCATTAAAATCTCCGGGAGTAATCACAATATTTGGGGTATCGTCTTTAAAAGAACCGTACATTTCGGTTTGATTGACAGAATATCCGGCTTCTTCTAAATCCCAATCAAATTTAAGTGGATTATAGAATACTTCATCTGAAACTTTTTCATATATTTTTTCAATATGCTTTTTACCCAAAACTCCTGAAGCAGCATATTGTATTTCATACTCTCTATAAATTTCGTCATTTATTGTGTAACACATAATTCCGGTAAGGTATTTTGTAACCCTGGCAATTAAGTATTTTGTTTCAGGTGTTTGAATATTAGCTTTATATATAGCTTCTATTTTTTCACTTCTGGTTTCACCATAAATAAACTCAACTCTGTTGTAAGGGGCTAATTCTGTACTGCTGTTACCGGTATATCGTATTTCTTTGATCATTAACTCTCCATTTATCTCATCCTGGTAATACTCAAATTCAATATAATTATTATATTTATCGGATATCTTATTCACATACCATGCAATGGTGCACTTATTTCCATTACTATTATCTTTAAGATAATGTTTTGAATTTTCAGTAAATCCATATTCAAACATTAATCCTGATTTTGTATAAACAATAAATTTAAAAACAGCGGAAGGATATGGGCTTCTGATTCCAATTATTTTTGATGATTTATCAATTTCTGTTCTGTATTCAGTGGTATTACTAGTTTGGCCTACCTCTAACAACCTCATACCATCCAACAAAAATGGTCCCAAACTTTGAGGTAACTCAACTGCTTCAGCAGCGTCGTCGAAATAATAAGTTTTAGCGGCTAAAGTTATTGCTGAAAGTCCTGATAATGTCCATTTCTCTCCTAAAAGACCATCATCAAATTGGCTATTATATACTAAAGCAATTTCAGGCGTCATTCCAGATGTTCCTGGAGGAGCTTTAATTGGAACAGAGTAAACCGCAGCTCCTGTGGGAGTCACAGTAAATCCCCCTTCAGATGTTCCAACTCTACCTCCTTCCAAATTATTCAGTGATCCACCGGTTATTCCTGTTTGAGGAATCTCAACAATTAAAGGACTTGTTTTTGCTACTAAATAATTACTAGGCGTTGGAAGATAACCAAACCCATTCAAAAACTCTACATAACTATTTGCAGTAAATTCATATGAATTTTCTCCATCCAATTGGGTACTTTTGCTTATAATATCTCCAGTTTCGATGATTAAGTCTTTTTGACCAAATAAATTAACGGAGCAAATTAAAATAATGATCAAACTATATATTTTTTTCATAATTTTTAGATTAATTCTAATTTAAAATACTTTTAATCAAAATATTAAAGTTAATTCTTTCACTTTTTTATTATTTTCCACATCTCTTTTTTCCCATCTATCATAATTATCAGCAAGTAAGTTCCATCAGGTTGGTCTGTAATATTCACATCAATTTCTTGCTGCAACAACTGCATTTCAAATATAAGATTTCCGCTCAAGGAATGTAGTTGAATGCTTCCGTTCAATTCTTTAGTCCATCCTTCGAATACAACTTTAAACATGCCCCCGTTTGGATTTGGATAAATATTTATTGCTTTTTCGCCAACGACAGTTAAATACTTGACTGGCTCCTCTTCTTTAATTTCATTCTGCTTTAAGAATGTGGTATCCGAAGTTGATTCAGGGTCTGTTTCTTTTTCCTCTAATATGATAAACCTGGAAGTCCTGTTACCTGATGCATCATAAGTGAATGATACAACTTCCTGGGCGGCTAACCGGCAGGAAAGCAAGAGTAACAATTGATACAGCGTAATTACATATAACTTTTTCATTTTGTTAACTTTTTAGTTATCAATAAATTTTTAAGCGCTTAATCATCAATTTTTTGTTTGAGTTCATCAATCTCTTTTTGCTGCTGTATGATATAAAGAGTAAGTTCTTCAACTTTTTTCAGTAGAATTCCGTTCATTTCACCTAAGTTTATTCCTTTTTCTTTGACTTCCATTTCATCAGGCACATCAGGTAGATGTTTGTTTTGCTTCACGAATTTTTCAAGTTCGTAAATGTCTTGTAAATCATAGTTTTCATTAAAAACAAAATCATACCAGTTATCTGCATGTTCCACCATAACTTCTTCGGCATGGATTTTACCGGCAACAGCAAGTTTGTAACCGGTAGTTTCAGTCGTTCCAATGCCAACAGCTCCTCCGTTAAATATTGCCACAGGTCCGCTTCCTGAGTTATTAAATTCAGCAAGTGGTCCAATATTTCCCCCCATATTTGTACAATACAGGGTTCTGCCACCGCTTCCTCCTGAATTATTATGAAAGTGAACGATATTTTCATTTTCTCCTGCTAATCCTGTCACATTAAGTTCACATGTGGGATTGTCTGTCCCAATCCCTACATTACCCTGAATAAAGCTAATATCATTTCCGTCTGATATCCATTGGCTTGGATTAAAGGTCTGACCTAAGTGTGTTATTTGGCCTGTGAAATTTATATTTCCATCAATATCTAAATCATATTGAGGATTTGTATTGTTAATTCCAACTTTTCCACTACCAACCAATGACAAAACATATTCTATCTGATCTAATTCACCGTTGAAATAGTTAAAAATTAATCTTGCTGGTTCAGCTTTCGATATTCTCCATGAGGTAGTACTAGTAAAACTAAAGTTTTGAAAAATATCATTTGGTGATACTAAACTTTGACCAATAGTGCCGTTTACAACTAATGGATAATTAGGATTAGTAATTCCTATCCCCACATTACCAGTTAATTTGTAAATATTATTCCCATTGATTGTCCATGCCGGTGTAACCCAGGTTGCATTTCCTGATGCATCGGAGGTTAATAATTTGTTCGATCCGGCGCCATTTGTAATTTGTAATGTAGTAGTTTTTGTTTTTCCGTTTACTTCTAAAGGGACACTAGGTGCAGCGGTTGAAATACCTACATTACCATTGTTCAATACAGTTAAAGCATCTCGCCAATTAATTTGACTTCCAGCACTTGCATTACCGGACCAGCTTAATTGTATTTTCCCATCAGATGTAAATCGCAATGCAGAAGATATGCCATCTATCAATTTATAATATGTTGAGTTTGCATAAGCATTATAGCACATAGACTTTTCATTATCTGTCTTTTCAGAAATAGTCAATCGGTCGCCAATCTGAATTGCAGCCATAGGTACTATATTATCACCAATTCCAAACTTTCCTGTTGAAGTCATTACGAATTTTTGAATTGTATCAGAAATACTAGATTTATAATTGAATTTAAGCTTAGAATTTGGGGTCGATGTTAAATCCCATGCATTAACAATTCCATCAAAATTATTCTGTAATCGTATACCAGTGTTGATGTTACCGGGAGAACCATTAATATGTAAATGGTAAAGAGGATTAGAGTCACCAATACCTGCAAAACCAGTTTCCTCAAACCGATTATGCCCATCGGGATCTTGCCCTTGAACAAATTTGCACAAAATCAAACATACACCAATTATAACAAATAATCTTTTCATAATCAATAGATTTAATTCTCCTTAGGTTTATAAGGAGATGTTTATAATTTTTTCAGGCCATTAAACCCAGGTTCCATTTGAAACCAATAACCTGTTTTTTTTAAAATCCTTTTAAAAATCAAAAATCCACTTCATACATCTTTATCAAATATCTAACATCATATTTCATACATCTAAAATCTAATTTCACACTTCATTGTCGTTGATGCTAAATATCTTCCGTTAAATGTAAGATACTGTCCGGCAACTGTCAGAAACCGTCCTGCCAATGTAAGACACCGTGCATCTAGTGACGTATATCTTCCGGCTATTGTAAAATGCCATTTCGTCACTGTAAGCAATCTTCCGGCTATTGTAAGATTCTTTCCAGTTACTATATTATGCCGCTTCGTCACTGCAAGAAACTGTCCGGTTACTGAAATATAGTGTCCGGCTACTGAAGGATACCTTCCGGTTACTAACAGTAACCTCTTCGCATCATTCGAAAACATTTTCGTAAATAAATACCTTATCATCTCATGTTTAAGATGCGAATTCTTAACAACTGTAAAATTCTTCGGTAATTTGTAAAGAGAGTTTGTCAGTAAATTATATTTATCCGACGGCATTTTATTAAATATCTTCCAGTTTCGTTTCATTTTTTCAAGAAATAGATAAAAAATTAATAACTACTTCCTACCATATTCCATTCGCAGATAACCATTTATCAGCGAATAAATACTATTTTCCATCCCCCTCTATTCCATCCAACCTTCTAAAACGACCTGGAAGACCATGCTGAAGGGTTCAGCCTCTTTTAGAAACAAATAATTTTTAGTCAGATTTATTTCCTGTCTCCATATTGAAACACTACAAAATTATAAATTAATTTTTCAATTATCTTGAAAAAAAATAGAATCAAATCAAATTTATAATTGTTACAAATAATAAAGTCCCTCTTTCTATTTATAAATGCTTAGTTTCAACTTTATTCTATTAGTAAATGTCTATTAAATTTTAAAAATAATTAATTTCAAGGATTTTACATATACTTTATGTAACAATTTTAAATAAATACGTATATTCGAGCAGATTAAATGATCAAATAAAAATTAATATCCGTAATTGACAATAACTAAACATGAGAAAACTTTTGTTTCTATTTTTACCTTTTGTGATTCAGATAATCCCATTTAATGCTATCTCACAAAAATCTTGGGTTGGTTTTACTTCCGGTAATCCAGGCCAGCCGCAGGTTCTTATCCAGGAACAAAACAATAACAAGGTAGTTCTGGATATTTCCATAACGGGTATATTTGTTACCGAAATCGTTCAGGAAAACGTGACTTATAGCCGTTTGGAGCTTACCGGAGACAGAACCACAAAAGACGTTGGCCGGCCCGAACTGCCGATGATCAGCGAAGTGATCGGAATTCCCGGCAACCGGTTGGTCAGGGTCAATATCCTTGAGAAAGAAACTACTAAGCTGGAAAACCATCTCGTTTATCCTTTCCAGACACCCACCACCGATAATCCCGGAGGACAGAATAAGCCCTTTGTCATTGACGAACGGTTTTACTCGCAGCCCAATACTTACCCTGCAAACCAGGTTTATACCGACAAACCCGGGATATGGAGGGATGTGAAGATTTCGGGCTTTCATCTGGTCCCGTTCAGCTACAACACCATTACCAAAGAACTTGAAGTGATCACTCATCTTAAGGTTGAAATAGAATTTTACGGCAATGACCTCACTTTCAGTTTTAATCCTGATAAACTGGTAAGCCCGAATTTCTACAAAATGTATCAGGGAATAATAGCCAATTTTGAAACCCTGGATTATACAATGAATTTATTAAGCAACGACGACATCAAATACCTTATCATTACCAATACCGAAGCGCTGACTTCTATTCAGCCTTTGGTTGACTGGAAAAACCAGCAGGGATTCAGGGTCGAGGTAAAAACCATGCAGGCCGGATTCAATACGCCGCAAAATTTTAAAGATTATATTACGGGCCTTTATAATTCAGATGAACTCGAGTATATTCTGATGGTTGGCGATGCTTATCCCGATGGCGGAAACGGAGGAGGTTCAAACGATGTACCCATGTATTTGTGGGGGCCACCTGGAGAAGATACTACTTATTCCGATAGCTGGTACACATGTATGGACGGGACTGATGACCACTTTGCCGACCTGGCAATTGGAAGGTTTGTATATGATACCTTACCTGAACTTAACCTTCAGATTCAGAAAACATTGGATCATTATTTTAACCCGGATGTCAATACTAATTGGGCGGAAAATTCGCTACTGATCGCACACCAGGAAGGATATCCCGGTATTTACACCTTATGCAGCGAACAGATCAGGACTTTTCCCTATTCACTTCAAACCCCTGTTTTTGAACAGGCTTATGGAGGCGCCGGTTATAACAATACACAGGTTGTAAACTATGTAAATAGCAACTCCTGCGGAATTTTTAATTATCGCGGACATGGAATCGAAACAGAGCTTTGGCAATGGCACCTTCTGGAAAGCTTTACTGCCCAGCATGTGAACCAACTTACCAATACGAGCCGTCTTTTTGTATTTTTTGATGTTTGTTGTGAAAATATGGATATTGTGGCCTGGCCTGGTAACTGCCTTTGCGAATCATTCATGAAATCGCCGGTTGCGTCAGTTGCCGCCAACAGCGCCATCATCCCGTCATATACCATTCCGAACCATGACTACGATAAGGAAATGTATAAGGCGGTTTTTGAAGAAGGGATTTACAACATCGGATATGTTACAAACTTTGCAAACATCACAGTATTGAATGTTCATGGCGATCTTGGACGTTCAAATGTGAGAACCTATCTTTGGCTCGGCGATGCATCTCTCGAACCCTGGACGCTTCAGCCGGCAAATATGACGGTTACGCACGATTCCCAGATATTTCTTGGATTATCCGATTTTTCAGTTAATGTGATGGGAACCGGAGGCCCGCTTGCCAATGCACTGGTTTGCGTTACCAACGATGATCAAACTATTTATGGAGTGGCTTTTACCGATGCAGCAGGTTATGCGCAGATAGTCTTTGATGGCCCCGTTCAGAATCCGGGGACTGTTACAGTGACCGTGACTGCACATAATCACCTTCCTTACCAGTCCGAAATACCGGTAGTTCCCCAGAGCGGGCCTTATGTTGTAAAAGAAGCCTTTTCGCTGAATGATAATGCCGGTGGTAATGGAGATGGGCTCATGGACTATGGCGAATCCATCCTGTTATCCCTTTCGGTTAAAAACGTAGGAATAGAAGAAGCCATGAATGTAGTCGTTACTCTTTCAACCGAAGATCCCTATATTACTTTTACTGATCCTACCCATACGTATGGCAATATAGCCCCTGATGAGATTGTCATGGCTGCAGATGCCTTTGCATTAGATGTTGCCAACGATATCCCCGACAATCATTTTGTTTTGATCAACGTGGAGGCAAGCGGTACAAGCAAGGACATCTGGAACAGCAGTTTTTCAATCGAAGGGCATGCGCCGGTACTTGAACTGGGCGAAGTAACTATTTCGGACCCGACAGGGAATAACAACGGAAAGATTGATCCTGGAGAAACCGTAAATCTTGTAGTCACTGCCGAAAATACAGGATCATCCGAAACGTTTAACCTGATCGGTGAATTATCCTGTGTGGATCCTTATCTGACAATAAATACTTCGGAAGTCAATTATGGCGATATTCCCGGAGGTGGCAATGCAACAGGTGTTTTCAGTGTTACTGCTTCTATATCAACGCCGGCAGGTCATCTTGTAACCCTTGATTTCGATATATCGGCCGATCTTGGTATTACGGGAAACGGTGAATTTCAGGTCGTCATAGGGCAAATACCAGTACTCATCATTGACTTCGACGGTAATAACAATTCGGCTCCTGCCATGGAAGATGCTTTAAGCACGATGGAGGTGGCCTTTGAAACCTCAACCTCCATACCCGCAGATCTTAATCTCTATTCAACAATTTTCCTTTGTCTTGGTATATATTCCGATAATCACGTATTATCTTCAGCCGAAGGACAGTTATTTGCCGATTACCTTAACAATGGAGGAAGCATGTATATGGAAGGCGGAGATACCTGGGCTTATGATTCGCAAACTGCCGTTCATGCCATGTTCAAAATTGATGGGACGGATGACGGTTCTTCTGATATGGGCACGCTTCTGGGACAGGCCGGTACTTTTACCGAAGGCATGACTTTTACCTATAGCGGTGACAATAACTGGATGGACCATCTTGTTCCAATCGCACCTGCTGCTTTGATCTTTAACAATCAATCACCTTCCTATGGAACCGGTATTACCTATGATGGTGGAAGTTATAAAACAATCGGCACATCCCATGAGTTTGGCGGTTTGGTTGATGGAACTGCGCCTTCAACAAAAGAAGAATTGATGTCGCGGTACCTCGAATTTCTTGGAATTTCCCAAACTCTTCAGGCAGGATTTTCATCGAGCACCACAGAAGCTTGCATACAGGAAATCGTGAATTATTATGACCTGTCAACGGGAGGCGCAATAAGCTGGGAATGGACTTTTGAAGGAGGCTCACCTGCTACTTCTACAAATCAAAACCCGATGGTAGTTTATTTTAATCCCGGCGATTATAATGTTACTTTGACTGTTTCTGATGGAGTTGAATCCAGTACTTTAATTTTGGCTGATTATATGACAGTCACTGCAAATCCTGAAATTCCGGGAACACCTGCAGGTGACAATTATGTTTGCACCAATTATATTACAAGCACTGATTATGTTACGACTGGTGCCGCAAGTGCAGTATCTTATGTTTGGGTAATAACACCTGCTGCTGCCGGAACCATTTCTGGCAACGGAACAACAGGGGCTGTGAACTGGACGCCCAATTGGGAAGGAATTGCTTCCGTTAAAGTTAGAGGATACAATGAACCTTGCGGCGACGGTGCGTTTTCAGCAACTTTTGATATCACTTGTGAAATTTGTACCGGAGTTAATGACAATGTCGCGACCCCGGTTATCAAAATATACCCCAATCCTTCCAATGGACAGTTTTCGATAAAGTTTTATAATAATATTGGCCTGACTGATATTACAATTACCAACCTTCTGAACAAAGTGGTTTATACAACTCAGGCTGAAACATCCGGAGGAAAAACACTGGATATTGATGTGAACGATCTTGCTCAGGGTTTTTATTTTATTAAACTAAAGACCGGTTCATCCGAAGAAGTGAGGAAAATAATGATACGATAGACAATATTTAATTTACTCATCCGATGACTGAGAGTCATCGGATGAGTAATTCCTTATCGTTCTACCATTCATCGTCTTTAATTTTCCCTTTTGGTTTCATGCCTTCTTTCAAACTTTTGATCCACTCATGTGAAAAATCATAGAGTTGGTCGAGAAATCCTTCCCATGAAGGACTAAATTGCGGATCTTTTTTATCCAGCCATTTTTCGACAGGGATTCTGGATTGATCCTTGAGGATAAAATCTGTTAAAGTATATCTGTAGCGCCCTTCTTTGAATTCAAGTGTAAATTCATACTGAACCATGCCGGCATCCACCTGGTTGCCTTCAATATCAGTGCTTTGGATTTTGAACCGGTGAAGACCTTTGATTATTCCTGTCTGCGGGTCCCTCGTTTTGGTCACATCCACAGGATTCGGATAGTACACATTGATCCACCCGATAGCCCGATTGAAGAACTCCTCTTTGGTTCCAGTTTCATTTACAACTTCCTGGTAGGTTATTAAACCTGTTTCTTCATCTATCGGAAATTTTGATGAATTTGCCTGTGGATAAGCCGTAAGATATAATGTGAAATAATTAATACTAAATAATATAGTGAAAAGCTTATTTTTCATGTTTGTAAAAATTTACGTTAATAACGCCCGAAAAATTGAAATCATATTTATTAACATGAAAAAACCCCTCGGTCGTGAGGGGTTTCATCTTCCCTGAAAGGAAATCTATTTTTAGTACATTCCGCCCATACCACCTCCGGGAGGCATAGGTGGAGGAGCCGGTTTGTCTTCTTTATTTTCGACAACAACACATTCGGTTGTAAGCAACATTCCTGCAATGGATGCAGCGTTTTCAAGGGCAATACGAGCCACCTTTGTAGGATCAATGACACCTGATTTCAGAAGGTTTTCATATTTATCTGTCCTGGCGTTGTATCCATAATCGCCTTTGCCTTCTTTAACTTTCTGAACCACAACCGATCCTTCTAATCCGGCATTTTCAACAATCTGACGCATCGGTTCTTCTAACGCCCTGCGAACAATAGCTATTCCGGTTTCCTCATCCTCATTTTCACCTTTCATGGATACTATGGTATCAATAGCTCTCAGATAAGCAACTCCCCCACCGGGTATGATTCCTTCTTCAATGGCAGCACGGGTAGCATTAAGTGCATCGTCGAAACGGTCTTTTCTTTCTTTCATTTCAACTTCGCTTGCAGCGCCCACATAAATCACAGCTACTCCGCCGGATAATTTTGCCAACCGTTCCTGAAGCTTTTCTTTGTCGTAATCAGAAGTGGTTGTGTCAATCTGTGCTTTGATCTGGTTAATCCTTGCCTGGATATCAGGTTTTTTACCTTTACCACTGACGATGGTTGTGTTATCCTTATCAATGGTGACTTTTTCCGCTAAACCCAAAATGTCAAGCGAGGTATCTTCAAGTTTGTACCCTTTTTCTTCACTTATTACAGTACCACCTGTCAGAACCGCTATGTCTTCAAGCATTTCTTTTCTCCTGTCGCCGAATCCCGGAGCTTTTACAGCTACAACCTTGAGTCCGCCACGAAGTTTATTAACCACCAGGGTTGCGAGAGCTTCGGTTTCAACATCCTCCGAAATGATAAGCAACGGCCTTCCGGTCTGTACAACCTTTTCTAAAACAGGCAGCAAATCCTTCATTACCGATATTTTCTTATCATGGATTAAAATGAAAGGATTTTCATAGACAGCTTCCATCTTTTCAGCATCGGTTACAAAATATGGCGAGATATATCCCCTGTCGAATTGCATTCCTTCTACTACCTCCACATAAGTTTCAATTCCTTTTGCTTCTTCAATGGTAATAACTCCATCCTTTTTTACCCTGCTCATTGCATCGGCAATGCGGCTTCCAATACTTGTATCGTTATTGGCTGCGACTGTTGCAACTTGCATAACTTTTTCAGCATTATCACCAATTTGTTTAGTTTGTTTTTTAAGGGATTTGACTATTTCGATAACAGCTTTATCTATCCCCCTCTTCAAATCCATAGGATTGGCACCTGCGGTTACATTTTTCAAACCGGTTGTGACGATGGCCTGTGCAAGCACTGTTGCAGTCGTGGTTCCGTCTCCTGCAAGGTCATTGGTTTTTGATGCTACTTCTTTTACCAGTTGAGCACCCATATTTTCTACCGGATCTTTAAGTTCGATCTCTTTTGCAACGGTTACCCCGTCCTTAGTGATGGTAGGTGTTCCAAATGATTTTTCAAGGATAACATTCCTGCCCTTGGGTCCTAAAGTTACTTTTACAGCGTTGGATAACGCATCAACACCCGTCTTTAGTGATTCTCTTGCTTTAAGGTCAAAAATAATGTCTTTTGCCATTTCAATATGTTTTTTAAATAATTAATATAACTTAAATAATCGCATATATATCCGATTCTTTCATGATCAGATAGTTTTTACCTTCAAATGATATTTCGGTACCAGAGTATTTCCCGTATAAAACAGTATCTCCTGTTTTTACCGTCATCTTTTCATCGGTAGTTCCGGGTCCAACGGCTATAACCGTTCCCTTTTGAGGTTTTTCTTTTGCAGTATCAGGAATAATGATTCCACCTGCTGTTTTTTGCTCTGCTGATGCAGGTTCCACTAATACGCGGTCTGCTAAGGGTTTAATTTTTAATTTTGCCATAATATTATTAAATTAAAATTCTATATTGATATAATTGTTGATTTAGCAGTTCGTGCCTGACATAATTTATGCCAAAACTTCTCTGTATATTTTTATCTTCCTGGTATTACCGGAACTTTTTATTTTAAGAGTGAATTTTCAACCATTTTAATTTCTCAAGGTGACGTTCTCACAGGGATTATAGCCGGACAATGAAAATGATTAGTGCCTTGCCTGCTAATAGCTTTGATAATAAAAAATGTCAGAATATGGTGACATTCTGACATTTTATTGTGATTTGACATTCACCTATTCCTGTTGTCCCTGATCTTCCTGTGTTTCTTCACCAGGAGGTGGAGTAAATCCTTCAGCCGGTTGTGTATCAGGTAACTCCTGATATTTTTCTTCCAGATCAGGATCTCCTGCTTTAGCTGAAGAACCTCTTGGAATAACAAAAATAGAAAACAGGCTGAGTACGAGGAGAACAATGGCAAGTGTCCAGGTTGATTTTTCAAGAAAGTCTGCCGTTTTCCTGACACCCATAAACTGATTGGAGGAGGAAAAATTTGAAGCCAGACCACCGCCTTTTGAACTTTGAACCAAAACTATCAGTGTAAGCAGAACACATGTAAGAATAATCAAAACTCCAATAACAACGTATATTCCCATTTTATTTATTATTTATTTTCAAAATCGTTATTTAATCTCCTTTCGGATTTTTTCAATTTGGGCGGCAAAGTAATTGCTTTTTTGCGGATTAACCAAACTTAATTTCTTATAAATTTTAATGGCTTTCGACAGATTACCCTGTTTGTAATAAATCTCAGCCAGCGTTTCGGATACTATTGAATCATTATCTTCTATACTTTGTTTTGCAGTATTGACAGGATCGAAAAATGAAGATTTTGGAGGAGGTACAATCCTCGGCTCTTCCCTGATGAATTTATCAATCAGCTCCATCGTGGTTGAAGTGCTTGCTTGCTTTGCTGGCAATTCCTCCAGGTGGTCGAGGTTATATTCTTTGCCTGAATTTTCCGGAGGCTGTTTCCTCTCCGCCTCCCCCTTTTCTTCATTACTTTTATCCATGACCAATCTTTCAAGTTTTTCGGCAACACTTTGCAATGCCGATAACTGCCTGGTATCGTCTGGTTTGGATGTGAGGATCAAAAGGTTGTTTACTTCACTTTTCAATTCATTGATCAAATCGGCAATATGTTGTTCGCGGGATATTTTTTCAGCAAGGTTAGAACCGGGCTCCGCAAATTGGCCTATTTTCTCATTTTTCAGATAGATAGAATCCTGGGAGGGTGTAGTTGTTTTTAGTGAATTGATGAGCTGTTTAAGTACTTTTCGATCTGAAGCATAAGCCGAGGCGACCTTTAACTGCTCATTGTATTTAATGTGGTTTTCTCTGTATAAATTCAGGGTAAATAATATGCCGGCACTCTGGCAGAATGGGTATTCTTTCACAAGATTTTCCAACTGAACAAGCGATTGTGGATTAAGGCTTTCCGGCGATTTAATATATCCGATGAATTGCTCGCGGTGCATTAAATACTAATTTCCTGTTTCATTTACTTTTAATTGGGCTATTGTTTCGTGTCATTTATCTAAAGTGGCAGCATTACCAATTTATAACGGCTTTATTAAAAACATCCTCAATGAGCAATTGGCTGATCTCCTCAATGAGGGCGTCCTGAACTTCTGTCAGATTCTGAATACTTGAATAATCTGTGTATCTCGAAAACTTTTGTGAATCAAAGCTCAGGTTTTCATCAATAGTATTGGTAAAACTAACCTCAATTGTAATTGTCAGCCTGTTCAGCGCCGCCTGGTCATTTCCCTGGATGGCCACAGGAGTAATTTTGTAATCTGTTATTGATCCTTCCAAAACAAGGTCTCCCCCATCATTTACCATTACCAGATTGGTTTCAGTCGTAAATTTATCCTGGAGTCCGTCAGTAATTTTCTGACTTAGTCCCTGGGCAACGAGTGGTGCATTATTTGGAAAATATTTAATATTAATTGTTTTGGCATTTGGGGGAATGGATGCCCCGGTAAAAGAATAGTTGACTTTGCACCCACTGATTACAGTAATTAAACTGATACAAAACAAAAAACATCCTTGCTTAATATTCCTGGTGATCATGAGTCAAGATTGTATTCTTTGATTTTTCTGTATAATGTTCTTTCAGAAATTCCCAGCTCCTTTGCGGCATTTTTTCGCTTGCCTCTGTGGCGTAAAAGTGCCTTTTTAATCAGATCAATCTCTTTTTCCTGGATGGACAAGGACTCTTCTATAACTTCCGATTCCTCAATAGGCTCAGCAATCTGGTCATTTTGTATCCGGCGAATTGGAAACTGGTCAACAGTTTCTTCAATGGATTCAAACTTGTCATCTTCAATCTTTTTGATCATCGGTGATTTCGATTTGGAAATATTCTGGGTTGTACCATCTCCCTGAAGAATATCACCAACTACCTTTTTTAGATCATGAATATCTTTTTTCATGTCGAAAAGGACCTTGTATAATAAATCCCGTTCAGAGATTCCTTTATTATCGTCTACGTTCCTGTAAAGAACCGGTAAATCCCTGTAATGCGTTACTGGCAGATATTTTTCAAGAATTTCAGCATTAATATCTCTTTTGTTTTCAATTATTGAAATTTGCTCGGTAATATTTTTAAGTTGACGAATGTTGCCATGCCATTTATAATTGACCAGCATTTTAACAGCTTCCTGGTCGAGTTGAAGAACAGGCATACGGTATTTCTCAGCAAAATCAGCAGCAAACTTTCGGAAGAGCAGGAAGATATCCTCTTTTCTATCCATCAGTGGAGGAACATTTATCGGAACAGTGTTTAACCTGTAGTATAAATCTTCACGAAATTTTCCATGCCTGATGGCATCAGTTATGTCAACATTGGTTGCAGCTACCACCCTCACATTGGTTTTAATCACCTTGGAAGAACCTACTTTAAGGAACTCGCCTGTTTCAAGAACCCGTAACAGCCTGACTTGAGTTGATAAAGGAAGTTCAGCAACCTCATCAAGGAAGATGGTTCCTCCGTTTACAACTTCAAAATAACCCTTTCGGGCATCATGAGCACCGGTAAAGGAACCCTTTTCATGGCCGAATAATTCAGAATCAATTGTTCCTTCCGGGATAGCGCCGCAGTTCACTGCAATATATGGCCCATGCTTGCGGGCGCTGAGTTGATGGATGATTTTTGGGAACACTTCCTTACCTACACCGCTTTCGCCCGAAATCAATACCGTAAGATCTGTAGACGCCACCTGCCTTGCAATATCAATAGCCCTGTCGAGCAAGGGAGAAGTGCCGATGATTTCAAATCTTAGTTTGATTGCGTGAACATCCATATTCGTTTTGAATTTTTCGCGAAATTACTCAAAAAAACTGCAAAAATGTCTTAAATATTGTTAAGTGAAGAATCAAGAAACCGATTTGATCTGTGAAATGTTTTTGAGGTTGAAAAAGTTTCGAAAACAAGAAAAAGAGGCTGTCTCAAATTTGATGTTAGAAAAGTTGCGAAAGCGGAGCCTGAAGCAATCCATTGATTTACAGTAAAAGCAGATTGCTTCACTTCGTTCGCAATGACGCGTAAGAGCCTTTTGAGACAGCCTCTTTGATAGGGATAATAAAATACTAACTATTTTTTACTTCCTTCTTCAATCGCTGAATATGTCCCCTTCCCAGGGCTTTAACTTCACAGCCCAGTTTAAAATACTTCCGAATATTATCGTCGGAAAGAATTCCAAAAGCATCAACAATAGCGATAGGCCCGCCTGCCCATTTCACTATTTTGGCAGGATCAAGATCAAGGTACTGCTTATGAGGAACAGCAAGTACGAGGGCATCAACTCCTTTTATTGTTTTCTGCAAATCTTTCCGTACAACAACTTCCTTCAAATGTTCCTGGTTGCGGAAGAAACGGCTCCATGAATGGTCAGGGCTGTCTTCCTGAGTTTCAAATTCATACCAGTGATCAACATAAGGATCATGTACCAGCATTTCGGCGCCCATTTCTGTCAGCTTCCGAACCACCATTTCGCTGCCACTGTAGCGGGTATCACCCACGTCCTGCCTGTAGCTTGCCCCGGCGAGAAGAACCGTGGATCCTGCAATGTACTTGCCCATATTTCTCAGGGCATCACGTGTAAGCTCAGCCACATGTAATCCCCGTGTGTCATTAATGTCAATGGCGGTAGGGGTAATCTGAAATACATTATCACCATCTTCAAAACCCAGAATGTGCCTGTAAGCCCAATATCCAAGTCCGCCGTCTTTCGGAAGGCAGTAACCGCCGATACCCGGACCCGGAAAAATCATATTGCTATGTGTTGGACGCATTTTAATGGCATTGATAACCTTGATAAGGTCAACTCCGTTTCTTTCAGCAAAAAGGCTCCATTCATTCAGAAAAGCGAGTATGGTTGCGCGGTACGAATTCTCAACAATTTTAGTTGTTTCAGATTCAATTGGCCTGTCCATCACAGTTAGTGGGAATTTCTTCGTATTTAACACTTCGTGCAGGAATTTCTCAACCCTGCTTCTGGCTTCTTTATCGCAACCAGAGCAAACCCTCCAGAAATCGCGGATTGAAGAAACATATTCTTTCCCCGGCATTACGCGTTCAAAACTATGAGAAAGAAGCGGTGTTTCTTTGAGTCCCCTTTTGACGAAAGCCTTCTTTAATATCGGCCATGCGACAAATTCCGTGGTTCCCGGAGCTACTGTGGTTTCTATCAGAACCAGCGCTTTGGGAGGGATGGTTTCACCGATGGTTTTCATAGAAGCTTCGAGTGCGGCCATATCGGTTTCGCCCGAACGCATGTTTCCAAGTTCCTGTTTGGCATAATCGCACTGAACATCTACCACTACCACGTCTGCCAGCTTCAGGCAATCAGGATTAAAAGTTGCAACAAATGTTTTGGCCTTATTCACTGTTCGCCCAATCAACTCATCAACTTCCGGATCTTCAGCCTTTACCGGAGATTCGCCTCGGTTCACCAGGGGAATTTTCCAGTAACTTCTTACACTTGGGCGCTGATACCCGATCACAAATTTTGAGTACTTCCCTTTCTTGTCTTTTGTATCAGCCACAATGGCCGCCATAACTACTCCAACGAAGCCAAGGCCCATAACCACAACGATTTCCTTGCCTGATTCTTTGGCTTTTTTGGCCAGTTTTTCGATCCGCTTGTATTCATCAGGATATTCTGCCTTTACAGGGAGGGGAAACGATTCACCCTGTGGGCTTACTGCAAACAGTCTTTCTTTATTTTCCATGTTTTTTATATATTAAAATGTTACAATAAGGTTCAAATCCATCCTTTAAGGAAATAAAATCCCAAAGCTAAAAATTCTCTTGTAATTAAAATTTCATATTCAAGGTGCTGCCAGAATTGATATCTGATTTGAAGGTTGCTACCGATTTCAGGCAGAAATTTGTTCCTGCCTCCAAGTTCATCATCATTAAAATATAAAATAAAATCATTTGTTTCGTCAAATGCCGGCAAACCGTAAACATTCGGACAGCCGGCTTTTCTTATGGAAAGAACTGCCCTGCGAACATGTTCCGGCGAGGTTACAACCAGGACACCGGGATTTGGTTCAGATAACAATTTTTTCATTTCCAATGCCTGATACCTGGTATTGGTTCCAATATTTTCAGTTAAAATTCTATCGGGAGAAACATTTCTTAGCACTAATTCTTTCTTTACCAGGTTTACCGAGCTATTCTCATCCGAAAGATCTCCGGGCAGAGCAATAATTATTTTTGAATCCGGGAATCGCTGTGCTGCTCCGGCGGCATAATAAGTACGGATCAGTGTTGACCTGCCCGGCATTGCACTGCCACCCATGATCACAATATAATCCGGAACTGTTTCATTAAGCCCGGCGGAAGTCCCCAACCAGTAATATCCCCAAAATGGCAGGCTGGTAAAACTTACAATCAGCATTATTATACCAATACATCCTGCACTGAAAATGAACCATTTTACGAACCTCTTTAAATAGTTCAATAACTTAACAATATTTGGCCACCGGGCGAAATTCATTTCTTGATTACCGGATCACAGCATTCAATTCATTCTGATAAGCAGCCATCAGCCGGGCCATAGTTTTGTCGATGACTTTATCAGTAAGGGTTTTTTCATCATCCTGTAGAATAAAGCTTACCGCGTATGACTTTTTGCCTTTTTCAAGATTTTCGCCTTTGTAAACATCGAATAGGTTGATTGACCTGAGCAATTTATTTTCTGTTCTGAAGGCAAGCTTTTCAACTTCGGTAAAAGTGACTGAAGAGTCAATAAGAAGGGCCAGGTCGCGTCTGACTTCCGGGAATTTCGGGATGGGGCGATATCTGACCTTATTTGTTTTTGTCAAATCAAGCAACCTATCCCAGATGACTTCGGAGTAAAATACTTCCTGTTTTATATCGAATGTACTTAACATGGATTTGGAAATTCTGCCGACTTCAAGAATAGGGCTGTTATTTACCGAAAATTTTAATCCTTCCGAAAAATATTCACTGTCGGTCTTTTCATGCTGCAACCGTTTCAGATCAATGCCCAGTTTCTTTAAAAGATTAAACGAAACAGCTTTCAGGTAATTAAAATCCACTTCCTTATCGCCGGAGTACCAGGTTTCAGGTTCCTTTCTTCCGGTCACAATGATGGATAGATGGTTCGATTCTTGATATTTATTTAATATCTCCGTAGCATTCCTGTCAACAATTTTATAAACCTTTCCGCATTCAAAAAGTTTCTGTTCATTTATTTTATGGTTTAAATTATAAAGAACAGTTTCAAGTCCGCTGTGGAGTAAAGATTGCCGCATTACATTCAGGTCCCGGCTCAATGGATTTAAAATAGCTACGCTGTTTGCATCACCAAAATCTTTTTGATTTTCGTAATAAGCGGAACGTGTCAGCGAATTATTAATGATTTCGCTGAATCCGTTGTTGCTGAGATAGTCCATTACCGAATTCTTCAGGTTTTCAGGATCGGGTTTTGGAGAATGGGAAACTGACGAATTCAACCGCTCAGGAATTTCAATATTGTTGTATCCGTATATCCTCAGAATTTCTTCAATCACATCTGCTTCGCGGGTCACATCCACACGGCAGGCAGGGACTTCCAGTAGAAGTGCATCATTATTTTCTTTTAAGATTTGAAAATGCAATGATTGTAAAATATTCTTAATTATATCTTTTCCGATTGACTTTCCAATCAATCTGTCAATATTCTTCCATTTAGCTTCAACTTTAACTTTTGGAAGGGGATTGGGGTACACATCTTTTATATCCGAGGAAATGGTTCCGCCTGCGATTTTTTTAACCAGCAGAGCAGCTCTTTTCAGGGCAAAAATCGTCATTTCAATATCCACTCCTCGTTCGAACCGGAATGATGCGTCGGTTTGAAGGTCATGGTGTTTTGAAGTTTTGCGGATGTGAACCGGATCGAAGTAAGCGCTTTCAATAAAGATGTTTTTCGTTTTTTCGGTCACACCTGATTTGATGCCACCGAAGACACCACCGATACACATCCCTTCTTTAGTGTTGCAGATCATCAGGTCGTTTTCATAGAGTTCGCGTTCGGTTCCTTCAAGTGTAGTAAATTTAGAACCCCTGGATAATTTTTTTACGATAACTTTTCCTCCCGTGATTTCAGAAGCATCGAAAGCATGCAATGGCTGGCCGGTTTCGTGCAAAACGAAATTTGTGATATCAACAATATTATTGATGGGACGAAGCCCCACACTATTCAAACGATTTTTCAACCAGACAGGCGATTCCTTCACTTCAATTCCGGTAACGGTAACTCCGGCGTATCTTGGGCAGGCAATAACATCTTCCACTATAACCTCAATGTCAAGTACGGAATTCTGTGTTTTGAAATTTTCGACCGAGGGTAAATTTAACTTACGCTTGCATTTTATTTTCTTCACGAAATCAATATTATCCAATACGGCTTTTATATCCCTTGCCACTCCAATATGAGATGTAGCATCGGTTCGGTTGGGTGTTAGTCCGATCTCGAAAATATAATCGTCTTCAACCTTGAAATAATCCTTAGCCAGTGTTCCAGCCTTAACATAAGGATTTAAAACCATTATTCCGGCATGAGAAGTTCCCAGCCCCAGTTCATCTTCGGCACATATCATTCCTTCGGAAACCTCACCCCTGATCTTTGTTTTTTTAATCTCAAAGCTTTCCTCTCCTTTATAAATAATTGTACCTGCTGTCGCTACAACTACTTTCTGTCCGGCAGCTACGTTAGGCGCTCCGCAAACGATTGGTAATACATGTCCGGAACCGATATCCACTGTTGTAACACTCAGTTTATCTGCATCAGGGTGCCTGGCACAAGTTAAAACCTCACCTATCACCACGCCTTGCAATCCTCCTTTCACCGATTGCCATGGTTCCAGGCTTTCTACTTCAAGTCCGCTATCGGTAAGCAAAAGGGAAAGTTCATCAGGAGATAAACTAAAATCAAGGTACTGTTTCAACCAGTTGTACGAAATTTTCATTTAAAACTACATTTTTAAGAATATGCAAAGGTAAGATTTAAGAGCATATACAAGTACTGCCTCTACTAAAATGGCTACATTTTATTTTGATGTGCTGGAAAATAATTATTTCTTTTATTGGCGGATCAAAATGAACCATTGCACATTGCCCGTAGGGCATTAATATCCATAGAAAATAATAATATGTGCAAGGA
>Ga0172368_10001755_pt1 | contig 28860 bp, 19 predicted proteins | sample Lak11m_FD_114540 | JGI IMG/M metagenome (GOLD analysis project Ga0172368, IMG submission 114540) | Freshwater microbial communities from Kabuno Bay, South-Kivu, Congo - kab_022012_11m | ecosystem: Environmental > Aquatic > Freshwater > Lake | place: Democratic Republic of the Congo: South-Kivu...
GTCAATATTGAATCGCTGCGTACCGTTGCCGATCATCAAATACTCTATTCCCTGGCAAAAAAACATGGGGGCGAAATGCTTTTCCCAAAACAAATGCAACAGATTATTGAGAAAATAAAGAAACGCGACGACATCAAATCAGTGTCATATTATCAAAAAAGGTTCAATGATGTTGTAAATTTGTTCTGGGTATTTATTCTAATCATTGTGTTACTAACAACCGAGTGGTTCATCCGCAAACGCAGTGGTTCCTATTAAAACAAAATACAATTATGTTTTTTATAATATCTAAACTGCTTGCCTTTATTATCTCTCCAATCATCTGGATACTGACTTTGTTGCTTATTGCCATTTTTATTAAAAACCCCAGGCGCTCACGAAAGCTTGTAATAGCTGCTGTTTGCGTATTTGTATTTTTTTCTAATTCATTCATTGTAAACGAAGCCATGCGTTTGTGGGAAGTTCAGGTTACGAAGGCTTCAGATATCAAACAAACCTACGATTGCGGAATTGTACTGGGTGGTGGCATGGTAAATTACGACGATACATACGACCGCATTTCGTTCAATAACAATACCGACAGAATTATGCAGGCGGTGTATTTGTATAAGACAGGAAAAATAAAAAAAATGCTTATCTCAAGCGGTTCGGGGAATATACTTTACCCCGAGATGCGCGAGTCAGCACTTTTAAAAAAATATTTTCTTTCTGTAGGTATTCCTGATAGCGTAATGCTTGTTGATTCCACTTCGGACAATACCCGACAGAATGCAGTGAATTCAGCAGTGATACTAAAAAAGCAATTTCCGAATGGTAAGTACTTAATGATAACATCCGGCTTTCATATGCGACGTGCATTGGCTTGTTTTAAGAGAGTGGGCATCTTGGCCGATTCCTATTCCACCAATAAATATGGTGGTAAACGTATTTATTATTTTTATCATTTAATAGTTCCAAATCTTGAGAGTCTCATGCTTTGGGATAAACTAATACACGAAATATTTGGCTATTGTGTGTATGGAATTTATGGATATCTATAGTACTTTATAAACTTTTGACTTTACAAACTCAATGACTTCAACAACTTTATTCTGGATAATAATTTCAATAATTTTATTTGATTATTTTCTCAACACTTTGCTAAATTACCTTAACAGCACCTATTGGAGCAATGTCCTTCCGGAAGAATTCATTGGAATATATGATGCCGAAAAGTATGCAAAATCGCAGGAATATGAAAAAACGAATCATCAATTTTCGTTTTTCAGAGAGTTGTTTTCAATTGTTCTAATGCTAACTGTTCTATTTTTAAATGGCTTTGCTCTACTTGATAATTTTGTTCGCTCATATTCAATTGACCCAATTATCATGGCTTTGCTCTTTTTTGGAATCATTGGCTTTATTGCAGATATCATCAGCTCACCATTTTCTGTTTATGCAACATTTGTGATAGAACAAAAATTTGGTTTTAATAAAACAACCATTAAAACATTTATCCTTGATAAAATTAAAGGATGGTTCCTTGCACTGATACTGGGCGGTGGATTGCTTACGCTGATAGTTTGGCTTTACGAAAGCACAGGAAACTGGTTTGCATTTTTAGCATGGGCAACATTTACTTTCTTGACCATTTTTATGAGCATGTTTTATTCATCACTGATTGTTCCATTATTCAATAAACAAAAACCACTAGAAGCGGGTGAATTGCGCGATGCTATCGAAAATTTTGCAACACAATTAGGATTTAAAATCAATAATATATTTGTTATTGATGGCTCAAAACGATCGTCCAAAGCGAATGCCTATTTCAGTGGATTTGGGATAAAAAAGCGAATTGTACTTTACGATACCTTGATAAATGACCACACAACAGATGAACTCGTTGCAATATTGGCTCATGAAATCGGGCATTACAAACTCAAACATTCTTTATCAGGAATCATTCTTTCAGTTTGCGAAATGGGAGTGATGCTTTTTATTCTTTCACTGTTTATTAGTAATCCTATTCTTTCGGAAGCAATAGGGGTTTCAACACCAAGTTTTCATATTGGCTTAATTACATTTGGAATTTTATACGGACCATTCTCATTATTATTGGGGCTTTCAACCAATGTGCTTTCACGCAAAAATGAATTTGCAGCCGATCGTTTTGCAGCAAAACAGGGGACAGGAAATGATTTAATAAATGCACTGAAAAAACTATCAATAAACAACCTTTCGAACCTGCATCCGCATCCCGCATATGTATTCTTTAATTATTCACATCCGCCAATTCTTATTCGCCTACGTGCTATAGCAGATTATTTGAAAAAAGTTTAACTCTCCTCTTTTGGTTCCACATGAATTGAAATCTCAGTGTTTGATAAGTTGGCTTTGATTTCTTTTTCAATCAGGTCGCAAATATCATGAGATTCCTTTACTGTCAGCTGTTGTGGCATTTCAAGATGTAAGTCAACATAACGGAAACTTCCTGCTTTACGTGTGCGAAGCTGATGAAAATCAATTTTTAATTCTTTGTGCTTTTCAACAGCCCACTCGATAATGGCAATTTCATCTTTTGATAATGTAACATCTAAAAGAGGAGCGTAGGCGCTCATCATTAAATTATAGGATTCTTTCAGGATAAACAATGCAACAACCATGGCAACTATAGAATCCAAATAATTGAGTTGTGTAATCCAGATTAAAAGCAATCCTATACCCACACCCAAAGATGAATAGACATCTGTTTTAAGATGCAGAGCATCCGCCTCTAAAGCAATAGAGTCGGTTTGTTTGGCTACTTTATATAATTTACGGGATACGAAAAAATTTACGATTGCAGAAACAAACATAACAAGAGAGCCATATCCAATAGAATCAATTGGTTCCTTGGAAGATAATTTTAGGATAGCTTCATAAATAATCCAAATGGCAGCAACAAAGATTAAAAGTGCTTCAAGAACACCCGAAACATTTTCAATTTTCCCATGTCCGTATGGATGCCTTTCATCAGGTGGATTGCTTGAAACTCTAACTGAAAAAAAAGCAATAACAGCAGCAAACAAATCCATGGTTGAATGTATTGCCTCCGAAATAATACTTACAGAACCGCTTACTAATCCGACGATTAACTTCATTGTTATCAAAAGACAATTTGATGCAATCGAAAGCCGCGCAATACTTACTTTTTTTTTTGTGTTAGCGTCCTGAGTCATTTTAATTATTAAAATACTTACAAATTTGCACTATTTTCTTCAATCCACTTATTAATATCATCAATCACTTCATCTTTATTAATTTCATTTAACATTTCATGCCTACCATCTTTATAAAAATGATAATCAATATTTGTATTATCTCCTTCAGTACTTCTTGTTAGAAATTTTCTTACTCCTTTAGTAAAACCTCCAACTGGGTCGCGTTCGCCCGAAAAAACAAGAGTAGGCAAAGGTGATTGAATTGCATAATAAGCTGTATTTTTATGTATTTTCTTTAATCCATAAAACAGGTCATTAAAAAACTGGGTTGAACATAAGAATCCACAATACGGATCATTGATATATTTATCAACTTCTATATTATCTCTTGAAAGCCAATCAAATTCAGTACGGTTAGGTCTAAAAGATTTGTTAAAATTCCCAAATGACAATTTATCAAGAAATTTACTTCGATGACGCCCCCCCTTAAAAGTCTTTTGTATTCCTGCTATCATACTTCCTAATGCAATTATATAATCAGGGTTGTATGATGTACCTGAAAGAATTAAACCTTCAATTTTATCAAAATCATGAATAATGTAATCTCGAGCAATAAAAGAACCCATGCTATGACCAAATAAAATTAATGGGACTCCGGAATGTTTTTCACGAATTATTTTTGTTAATATCCGAACATCATCTACCACTAAATCCCATCCATTTGAATCAGCAAAATGTCCTGTATTTACAATATTTCCGGCAGTTTTTCCATGACCCCGATGATCGTTGGCATAAACAAAATAACCTTTATCAAGCATTCGTTTTGCAAAATAATCATAGCGAGCAGCATGCTCAGCCATGCCGTGAACAATTTGAATAATTGCTTTTGGTTTATTATGTGATTGATCCAGCCACTTATATGACTCAATCGTAAACCCATCTGAACCTTTATAGTTGAATTGTTCCATTGCTAATGTGATGCAAATTACTTCTTTTTTAATTTCTGCTGAAAATAATTTTTTAAATTTGAAAATTAAATAACGATGAAAAAACCTGAATATATACTTGCTCTCGACGAAGGAACTTCAAGTTGCAGAGCAATAATATTTGATAAAAAGGCGGATGTAGTTGGTATTGCTCAACAAAGCATTTCCCTGATTTTTCCGCAATCAAACTGGGTTGAACAGGACCCAATGGAAATACTGGATACTCAGATATCACAAGCTCAAAACGTATTAATGGATAACAATATTGAACCATCGCAGATTAAGGCGATTGGAATAACAAACCAACGCGAAACGCTTGTTGTATGGAATAAACAGACAGGAAAACCTGTGTGTAATGCAATCGTCTGGAAAGATAGTAGAACCATTGATTTGTGTAATTCGCTTATTGAGAACGGTCATCAAAGTGATTTCAGAGAATCTACAGGATTAATTATTGATAGTTACTTTTCCGCTACAAAATTAAACTGGATTTTAAATAATGTGCCTGGTGTAAAAGAAGCAGCTGAGCAGGGAGAAGTTATTTGTGGAACCATCGATACCTGGCTTATATGGAATCTAACAGGGGGAAAGCACCATTTAACGGACTATTCCAATGCTTCAAGAACGATGATGTTTAACATCAATACACTTCAGTGGGACAAAAATATCTTAAAACTTTTGAATATACCTCAATCAATGCTCGCAGAAGTTAAAAACTCATCTGATTCGTTTGGGCATACAAAAGCTTCTTATTTTGATGGGGTGGAAATTCCAATAATGGGCGTGGCCGGTGACCAACAGGCTGCTTTGTTTGGCCAGAATTGCTTTGACCAAGGAACAGCAAAAAACACCTACGGCACTGGCAGTTTTATTCTAATGAACACAGGCCCAAAAAAATCAGTATCGCGTTATGGGCTTTTAACTACTATTGCCTGGGGATTGAATAATCAAATTACATATGCTCTTGAAGGCAGTATTTTCAGTGTGGGTGACTCAATTCAATGGTTATACGAAAAAATGAAACTGATAAATTCAGAAGCCGAAACAAGTGAAATTGCTAAAAAAATTGAAACTACAGATGGGGTATATATCATTCCTGCTTTTTCAGGTTTAGGAGCACCTTATTGGGATAGAACAGCTCAAGGAATAATTACAGGAATAAAGCAAACTACAGGTAAAGCAGAAATTGTGAGAGCTACACTTGAAGCGATAGCTTATCAAACCAAAGACGTTTTGGAATCAATGGTCCTTGATTCAAATATTCAACTTAAAATGTTGAAAGCGGATGGGGGTGTTTCAGTGAATGATTTTTTAATGCAATTTCAATCTGATATGTTAAATATTCAGCTTGAGCGACCTGAGAATACTGAAACTACTGCACTTGGTGCTGCTTTCTTTGCTGGCTTACATTGCAGTTTTTGGACAATGAAGGAATTGAGTTCATTAAATACTAAAAGTGCTGTTTTTTTTCCTGACATGGATGAAAGTAAAAGAATAAAATTATATGCTGGATGGAAAAAAGCTGTAAACAAAGCAATGGAGAGCAATCGTTAATTTTCAAGGGCTAATTATTTTCTCAATTTTATAAGCTGATTTTGAATTGAACTTATTCCCATCGTCTCCAAACATAAATCTACCGGGACCGGCAGTTTCAGCAAGAACATATTTTGATTTATCTACTTCAATATACACTTGCCCATATTCAGGAATTTCTTTAATAGCAGTCAGTGTATGGTGTGTGCTTTGATTTAAAATAATTATATCTGCTGGATTTATCAGGTATGACAATATACAAATAAATAAAACTGCCTTTGAATCGCAATCTCCATATCCCTTTACAAGTATTTCGGAAGGAACCATAAATCCATTATTCAATTTTCCATTTACAATAGTATCAGGAATTCCATATGGAATATCCTGAACAAATTTCATAGCAAAATCTATTTTGTTCTTGCGCGATGTTTTATTTAATCTTTTTAAGGATTTATATATTTCATCAGCTATTGGCTTGCAATAAGGTCTGTAGAATCGAATAATGGCATTATGATCAGGCTTTAATTTCGTCCCTTCTAATTTAAAGAACCCTCTTTTTGCAAGCCATTGGATTTTTGATTTGCTGCTATTTTCCCACGAAAAAACGTAAGAAGGAATCCCGAAACGACCGTTATTTCTGTTCACAAGTTTAATAGGATAGGATAAATTGAACACTCTTGTAATGTTAAATTGATCTTTAAAAGTATACTTGATGTTGTAATTATAATTATCAGTGGATATTATATATTTAACATGCGAACTACAAACATAAGATTCTGGATTGTAAGCCACTAAAGAACTATAAACAAACAATATGTTTAACAATAAAAGATATAATATTTTTGATCTTATAATATTCATATCAATTAAAAAAAGCCATTTGAATTTACAATCATCGTACCAATTTTTGGCATGTTTATTGAAAAGCTAGAAAAAATTAACTTTTACGTTTGTTTATTGAAAATTCCTTTTTAAATTTGCTTCTCTTTTAATCAACCCTAAAACCTAAAAGAAATGAAAACTACCTCTGCTTTTTTCGCAATTTTAATTGCTTTTGCTTTAATGCTTTCCTCTTGTACAAAGGAAGAGACTCCAACCAAAACACTAATGGAAGGTGTTTGGCAAGTTACAGCTGCTCAAGATGATCAAGGTGTTGATATTCTACCTAAAATTAAATTCCCTATAGTAGCTTTCCATTTAAGCAGCGATAATACCGTTATTTCAACAGCTGGACCTATGATAATGTACATTGTTTATGGAGGTGGAAAATACGCAACAATTGCTTCACACATTGATCAGGTTTTTAATTATGCGAGCTTAGATTTTAATGGCGGTGAATTCTTTGTGGGAGACGGTACTCAACCAAAGTTTACATTAGAAATGAAACTCGAAGGATTACCAGGGCAAAAAACCGTTGCAACATTATTAGGTTTATTAGGTCTAGATCCCGGATTTCTAGATATAGTTGTTTATCATAAATTTATGGATGTTGCTGTAAGCTTCAATGAAACAAATGATGAAATGTATTGGACATGGGAAACAACCACTACTGCTGTGTACAACAAAAAAGATCAGTATGGCAATTACGTGCTTTGGGGCGGATGGCCTGTAAACAGCTTCCAACGCTGTAGTTTTACTTTAAAGAAAGTAAGCAAAGAATTGAGAGATTTAGTAAAAGAAAATTCGTAAGATTAGCTAATAATTATCCTAAATGGGTGTAATTTTTTACACCCATTTTTTATTTGTTTAAATTTGATTAATATGGCAAAACTTGTATTAGATCTTCACGAAATATTTAATAAAGGTTTGATGATTGATAAAGCATTAAATGATATCATTCAGGAGGCCATTGAAAAGAAGATTACAACCGTTGAAATTATTCCTGGAAAGGGAAGTGGTCAGTTAAAGAAAAAAGTATTACGATTTCTTGAACAAAAGCAAATCAAAGCACTCTATCACCGTATAGAAAAAGACAGTAATAATTTCGGAAAAGTATATGTTTATTTTAAATTTTAATTTTTGAATAATTCTGAAATAGAATACAATTATTTTGACTTAGTATTATTTTCCTTATTATAAAAATAGCGTATTGAGAAGATATATATCATTATTAGTTTGCCCGCTATTATTGAATTATAGAAAATATATAATGTCTTATAATTAATATTATGTTAAATAGATATGAAAAATATAAAGGGAATGTTAGAAATACATCCCCCTTTATAATTTACTTTTTACCTGTTAAAGTTGCTATCTTTTCATTTACAGCTTTTAATTTTTCAGGCATATTTAAACGTGTATAAATTGTTTTCAACGATTGTAGAGTACCTAAATCATCATTAGTAATTTCAATAGCTTTTTCTAAGTATACTAACGCTTTTTTTAATAATTCATCTGCCATAGTTTTAGCTTCATTATATTCTTTAGAAGCACTTAAAGGTAATTTTGCAGCAACCTGCATAATGGCAGCAGCTTTATTTACATATAAGGCACCAAAATTATAATAAGCATCAAAAAAACCAACTTTTAATTCTATAGCTTTTTTATAAGCTTTTTCAGCTTCCGTGAATGCAGCATCTTTTTCAGCTTGGGATGTCAACGTGTCATTAACAATGTTATCGCAGCATACTCCTACTGCATAATACAATTGTGCATTGGATGGATCTTTCTCTATTACTTTATTCAAATTATCCAACGCTTTTTTTGATTGGCCAAAGCCAAGATAAATATTTGTTTGTGCGATTAATAAATCATAGTTATTGGGGAAAGTTTCTAAACCCTTTTTCAATATACGATTTGCAGCCGTACTATCTTTTTCATTTTTATAAATATTTGCTAATGCAGCATAAACAGCTGGTTTCTGATAACCTGCTTTAATAAGCTTGTTATAATAATCTTTAGCTTTCGCAGGTTGATTTGATAATTCTGCACTAAGTGCTGCATAGTAAGTTGCTAAAGTATCAGTATATCCAATCATTGCATTAATTTTAGCAGTTCTATCAAAAAAGTCAATAGCTTCAGTGTATTTTTTATTATTATAAAGAACAGCACCTTTATCAAAAAACGAAGACCCGCAAATTACCAACTTTATATTAAGTTGATCCGTATATTCCTTTTTGGTATCTAGCTCAAATGCTTTCTGAAATGCCTGATAAGCTATTTCTATTGAATTTTCGTCCAAATTTTTATATTTACCATCTTTTGTATAGTATTTTAGTTTACCATTCTCGAAAAACAAATTTAATTTGTATTTACTTTCGTCATTATACATTAATTTGTTTAAATTATTTGCAAGCACTGAATCGCACAATGGTTTACCTAACTTTTTCATTACAGCTTCTTTAGTAGAACCAATAATAACTCCGGGTTGCGTAGTGACATTATTAGTAACATGAATTGCTAAATAAATGTTTCCCTTATAAAGCCAAGTTTTAGCTTTATCTTTGGTATCTGCATCCAAACAAGCACCATCAATATTTGTTTTTGCTTTATCAAGCTGCCCATTATTAAGGTAGTTATTTGCATTTTGCACATTGATATTTTGAGATTTAACTCCAACCAAAGAAATGGCTGCCATCAGAAAAACCACGATTTGTTTCATTGTAATAAGTGTTAGTTTAATAAAAATAATTTTATAAGATAATTTCGCAAAATTATAAATTAGTTCTCATCATTATCAATTATTTTGCCATTTGTTTCAGTATCATCTAAATCAATATCATCGCAATTAACAACTGCATCCGGATCAACTGGTGTTTCGTCATGTTCTTCAACGTAAGTAACTGCGGCAATCGAATCTTTATCTCTTAGATTAATCAAACGAACACCCTGAGTTGCTCGTCCCATAACCCGCATACTTTTCACAGCAAGACGGATAATAATACCTGATTTATTAATGATCATCAAATCATCAGAATCAAGAACGCTTTTCAAAGCAATTAAATTGCCTGTTTTTTCAGTGATATTTATTGTTTTAACGCCCTTGCCACCTCTGTTAGTTACTCTGTAGTCTTCAAGTTTAGAACGTTTGCCGTATCCATGTTCTGAAACTACTAACACATCGTAAGTATCATTTTCAATACATACCATTCCAATTACTTCATCAGTTTTGCTACCTAAGGTAATCCCTCTAACACCTGATGCATTACGACCCATAGGACGAACTTTAATTTCAGGAAATCTGATTGCTTTCCCTGATCTCAAGGCCATTACAATTTCGCTTTTTCCATCGGTGAGTTTTACCTCAAGCAATTGTTCGTTTTCTTTAATTGTAATTGCATTAATTCCATTTTGTCTCGGTCTAGAATATGCTTCAAGTGTTGTTTTCTTTATAGTACCTTTATTGGTACACATTACGATATAATTATTTTTCAAATAATCCTCATCTGATAAATTCTTCACGTTGATAATTGCATTAATTCTATCATCAGAAGGAATATTAATAATGTTTTGAATGGCTCTTCCTTTAGTAGTTTTGGTGCCTTCGGGGATTTCGAAAACGCGTAACCAGAAACATTTTCCTTTTTCAGTAAAGAATAACAGATAATTATGATTTGATGCAATATAAAGGTGTTCCAAATAGTCAGTATCTCTGATATCACTTCCTTTTGAACCTTTACCTCCCCTATGCTGTTGTTTGTATTCTACCAATGGTGTGCGTTTAATATAACCCATATGTGAAATAGTGATAACAACGTCTTCATCGGGAATAGTATCTTCAATTTTAAAATCACCAGCAGAGTAAACGATTTCTGTTCTTCGCTCATCCCCATATTTTTCTTTTATTTCTGATAGTTCATCTTTGATGATTTGCATACGCAAAGTAACATCCGCAAGAATATTTTTATAACCATCAATAGTTTTTAATAGCTCGTCATATTCGTTTTTAATTTTATCTCTTTCAAGACCGGTAAGCCGTTGCAAACGCATTTCTAGAATTGCTTTTGCTTGAATTTCGGAGAGATTATAATTTGCCATTAATCCATCTTTTGCTTCATCTGGTGTTCTAGAGCCACGGATAAGATTAATAACAGCATCAAGATTATCAAGTGCTATCAGTAATCCTTCTAAAATATGAGCACGTTTTTCAGCTTCTCTTAGAAGATATTCCGTACGTCTTATAACAATTTTATGACGGTGATCAACGTAATGACGAATCATTTCTTTTATGTTCAGCATTACTGGTCTGCCATTAACAAGAGCAATATTATTAACACTGAAAGATGTTTGAAGTGCAGTGTATTGGTAAAGAGAATTAAGCACTACATTGGTAATTGCATCTTTTCTTAATTCATAAACAATGCGCATTCCACTGCGATCAGATTCATCACGTATATCAATAATACCATCAATCTTTTTATCATTAACAAGTTCTGCAGTACGTTTAACTAATTCGGATTTATTTGTTTGATAAGGAATTGAAGTGGCAATGATCATATCTTTCCCACTGTCACTTTGTTCAATGGTGGTTTCTCCACGCATAATAATTCGTCCCCTACCCGTTTCCATAGCTTCTTTGACTCCTTCATAACCATAGATTACTCCTCCAGTTGGAAAATCTGGAGCTTTGATATGCTTCATCAATTCATCAACAGAGATATCATTATTATCAATAAATGCAATTGTACCATCCACAACTTCTGACAAATTGTGAGGTGGCATATTTGTAGCCATACCAACCGCAATACCAGAAGCGCCATTAATAAGTAGATTAGGAAGCTTAGCAGGCAAAACAGTAGGTTCTTCTAATGTATCATCAAAATTAAGTTTAAAATCAACAGTTTCTTTGTCAAGATCCAATAGCATTTCTTCTGCTATTTTCTGGAGACGTGCTTCGGTATATCGCATTGCAGCTGGATTATCGCCGTCAATAGAACCAAAGTTTCCTTGCCCGTCAATCATAGGATAGCGTAATGACCATTCCTGAGCCATACGAACCATTGCATCATAAACTGATGTGTCGCCATGTGGATGATATTTTCCCAATACTTCTCCAACTATTCTTGCAGATTTTTTATAAGGTCTATTTGATAAGTTGCCAAGGTCGTACATTCCGTAAAGTACTCTGCGATGAACTGGTTTAAGTCCATCTCTTACATCAGGCAGTGCTCTGGACACAATAACAGACATCGAGTAATCGATGTATGCAGCTTTCATTTGCTCTTCAATCTTTATTGCAATAATTTTTTCTTCTTCAGCCATTTCATTTTCAATTATATCAAGGGTTACGAAAAGATTTTCTTTTCATCTATCTGAGCACGAAAGTAGTGATTTTTTCGTTACAAAAAACAGAAAATGAGCTATTTTTATTACTAACAAATTTCTGTTGAAAAAAAATATTTTAAATAGTACTAAAATGATTAATATTGTTTCTACTTTTGAAAATCTTAGAATTATAAGATTAAAATAAAAAACAACGATAAGTCATGATAGAAGCCAAGTTTACACAAAAAGTTAAAAATGTAATTAATTATAGTCGGGAGGAGGCAGTTAGATTAGGCAATGATTATATTGGACTAGAACATTTGCTGTTAGGGATTATTAGAGAGGGAGACAATACGGCACTAAATGTTTTAAAGTATTTGAATATTGATTTATTTAAGTTAAGAAAATCAATTGAAGATGCTGTAAAAAATTCAACAGAAAATCCTAAAAGCATTAATAATATACCTCTAATCAAACAAGCCGAACGAGCATTACGTGCAAGCTATTTGGAAGCAAGTGAATTTAAATCTGAATTTATTGGAACAGAACATTTGTTATTGTCAATATTAAGAGATGTAGAGAATATTGCAACACGCGTTGTGAAGCAACATAAAGTTGATTACAATAATGTAAAAGATTATTTGAGAAGTAATTCGTCAAATAAATTAGAGGGACTTTCGAAAATCGAGCCAAGGGATGATATTTCAAGAGGTCAGGATGATGATGAAATGGATGAGGAAAAAAGCAATTACAGTATGGGAACTTCTAAGAAGGTTACAGAGTCTAAGTCAAGAACACCCGTTCTAGATAATTTTGGTCGAGACCTTACAAAATCTGCTGAAGAGAATAGATTAGACCCGGTTGTTGGTCGTGAAAAGGAATTGGAACGCATTGCACAGATTTTAAGTCGTCGGAAAAAAAATAATCCTATACTGATTGGCGAACCTGGTGTTGGTAAATCAGCTATTGCAGAGGGCTTAGCATTGAAAATTGTTCAACGAAAAGTTTCCCGTGCGTTGTTTGATAAACGCATTGTTACACTTGATATTGCATCTCTGGTTGCAGGTACCAAATACCGTGGGCAGTTTGAAGAACGCATGAAAGCCGTACTTTCTGAATTAGAAAAAAATCCAGATGTTATTTTATTTATTGACGAAATTCATACCATTATTGGTGCAGGAGGGGCAACGGGATCATTAGATGCTTCAAACATGTTTAAGCCCGCTTTGGCCCGCGGTGAAATTCAATGCATCGGTGCTACAACTCTTGATGAATACCGTCAATATATTGAGAAAGATGGTGCTTTGGAACGTCGATTTCAAAAGATAATTGTCGACCCTACCTCACCAGATGAAACAATTGAAATTTTAAATAATATAAAGAAAAAATACGAAGATCACCACCTGGTTACCTATTCAGAAGAGGCCATAAAAGCATGTGTAACCCTTACTTCTAGGTATATTACTGATCGATGTTTGCCAGATAAAGCTATAGATGCATTGGACGAAGCCGGTTCGCGAGTGCACATTACAAACATTCATGTTCCACCTGAAATTGTCAGTATAGAACAACGAATTGAAGATGTCAGATCTAATAAAACAAAAGCAATTAAAAGTCAAAAGTTTGAAGAAGCTGCACGACTGAGAGACATCGAACATAAGTTTATAGATGAGCTTGAAAACGCAAAAAAAAGATGGGAAGAAGAATCGCAAATTAATAGAGAAACTGTTACTGAAGATAATGTTGCCGAGGTGGTAGCTATGATGACTGGAGTACCTGTTCAGCGTATTGCACAAAACGAAAGCAATCGGTTGATTAATATGGAAGATGAACTTACAGGTTCTGTAATTGGTCAGGAAAATGCAATTTTAAAAGTTGTGAAAGCCATTAGAAGAAACAGAGCCGGTTTGAAAGATCCAAATAAACCCATTGGAACTTTTATATTTTTAGGTCCTACAGGTGTTGGGAAAACACATCTTGCAAAAGTTTTATCTAAATATCTTTTTGATTCTGATGATGCATTGATTCGTATTGATATGAGTGAATACATGGAAAAGTTTGCCGTATCAAGATTGATTGGAGCTCCTCCGGGGTATGTTGGTTATGAGGAGGGCGGTCAGTTGACAGAGAAAGTGCGTCGTAGGCCTTATTCAGTGATATTGTTGGATGAAATTGAAAAAGCACACCCAGATGTTTTCCATTTATTACTGCAGGTGTTAGATGACGGTTTATTGACTGACAGTTTGGGACGTAAGGTCGATTTTAAAAATGCTATTATTATTATGACTTCGAATATTGGCTCACGTCAGCTAAAAGATTTTGGTCAAGGAGTTGGTTTCAACACTACTGCTAAAGTATCCAGGGCTGCTGATCATACAAGAGGAGTCATTGAAAGTGCATTAAAAAATGCTTTTGCACCAGAGTTTTTAAATAGAATAGACGATGTAATAATGTTTGATTCCTTAGAGCGTGAAGACATTCATAAAATTATTGATATTGAGCTCACTCATCTTTATTCACGAATTAAGCATATGGGATATGAGATAAGTCTTACTATTGCTGCAAAAGATTTTATTGTTGAAAAAGGATGGGATGCTCAATTTGGTGCTCGTCCGCTGAAAAGAGCTATTCAAAAGTATGTTGAAGACGAACTTGCTGAAGAAATTATCAAATCAAAGATTAGTCAAGGAGATGTCATAGTTATTGACTATGACTCAAAAAAAGAAGAAATAAAAATCAAGATACAAAAGAAAAAAAAGACTTTAAAAAAAAGCGATCAGAACTAATTTTAAGTGCTTTCAGCATAATCAGATTTTAAAAAGGTTTATTGCTGAGAGTGATGGTTAAGTCTGCATTCCACCACAAACATTAATAACTTGTCCATTCACGTATGTTGATAAATCACTAGCCAGAAACAATGCAACATTTGCAACGTCGATTGGGGTGCCGATTCTTTTCATAGGAATATCATCAATCCATTTTTGTTTAATCGCGTCAGGCAATTTTGCAGTCATTTCAGTTTCAATAAAGCCTGGAGCTATAGCATTGCAACGAATATTGCGTGAACCTAGTTCCTGAGCTATCGATTTTGAAAAGCCAACGATACCGGCTTTAGACGCAGCATAATTTGATTGTCCAGCATTTCCCTCGCGACCAACAACTGAACTCATATTTATTATTGATCCAAATCGTTGTTTTAGCATTACTTTTTGAACAGCTTTTGTAAGATTATATACTGATTTTAAATTAACAGTTATTACCGAATCCCAATCGCTTTCTGACATACGCAATAATAAATTATCACGAGTAATTCCTGCATTATTTACTAATACATCAATTTTTCCAAAGTCAGCAAGAACGTTATCAATAAGCGAATCGGAGTCAGTAAAAGAGCTGGCATTGGATGCGTATGCTTTTGCTTTAACGCCATAGGAAGCTAATTCTTTTTCTAAGTTTATTGCTTTATCGTCATAGGCAAGATCCGAAAAAGCAATATTTGCGCCGTTTTGCGCAAACATAATTGCAATTGCTTTTCCAATACCTCTTGATGCACCGGTGATTAAAGCTGTTTTGCCTTCAATTAATTTCATTATTATTCTTTTTAAAATTTATGCAAATATAATATATAATTTTAAAATGTTTTACAGCCATTTTACCAAATTAAAATCTTGTCGGTGTGCTAATAAAGGATGTGTGGGGAAAATTCTGAAAGCATAGTCATACACACCTGAGCGAGGCATTAATATCTCAGTTGAATAAGTAACGGTTGTACGATTAACAATTTCGGGTTTCAACGGATAAATATATGATAGCTCACGAACTTCATCCATTACCTTTTGACCGAATAATATTTCAATTGCAATATCATCTGTAGACAGTTCATTCATGTCTAGAACAATTTCGGCTTTAAATTTTTCACCGAGGTGTAAAGGTTTCTGAGTAGAATCAGGTATTTTTACTGAAACAATTTCGATGCTCTCCCACCCTTTTTTCATTTTCTTTTTCCATGCTGAAATATTGCGAGCCATTTCATAATTATTTTCTTTAATCCGAACTGAACGCTCAAAAAGTTTATTATAAAACTGGTTGTAATAATCGTTTATCATCCTGTTCATTGTAAAATGCGGTGCTATTTCAGAGATATTGTTTTTAATAAATTTTATCCATTTTTCAGGAATACCATTTTTATTACGATCATAAAATGTAGGCACTATTTCATTTTCTATAATTGAATACACTGTTTCAGCATCTAATTCATCCTGAAATTGGGGGTTTTCATATGTTTGCTCTTCTTTAAGAGCCCAACCTGCATTTTGCTTGTATCCTTCGGCCCACCAGCCATCAAGAACACTAAAATTAAGTACCCCATTCATTACTGCTTTTTCTCCGCTTGTACCGGATGCTTCCAATGGTCTGGTTGGCGTATTCAACCATACATCAACTCCACGGACTAATTTTTTTGCAAGTTCAATATTATACCCTTCAACAAAAGTTATTTTACCAATAAACTCAGGACGTCTTGAAATTTCGATAATATGTTTAATCATATCTTGTCCGGCTTCATCTTGTGGATGTGCTTTTCCCGCAAATACAAATTGAACAGGTTTTCCTGGAATATTTACAATTTTAGCTAATCGTTCAATATTTTTAAACAGAAGATAAGCTCTTTTGTATGTTGCAAATCGTCTTGCAAAACCAATCGTTAAAGCATTATCATCAAATGATTCAATTGTAGTAAGAATTGCTTTTGGATTTTCCTGACGCCTGTTCATGCTTTCAGTAAGTTTGTTTTTTACAACGCTAATCATCTCCTTTCGCAGTGATTGTCTTATATTCCAAATTTCGGAATCAGGAACATCATGAATTTTCTTCCAATAGTTTACGTCCGATTGGTTTTCATAAAAACCTTCGCCAAATGTTTTTTCATATAAAAATTTCCATTTTGTATCAGCCCATGTGGGATAATGCACGCCGTTTGTAACGTAGCCAATATATAGTTCATCAGGATAAAATGCAGGCCATAGCTGATTGAATAACTGTCTGGAAACTCTTCCATGAATTCGACTAACACCATTCATTTCCTGAGACAACTTTGCAGCAAGCACACTCATTGAAAATTTTTCATCTGGATCATCATCATTGAATTTTCCTAGATTAATAAATGTTTCCCAGCTAATATTTAGTCGTGAAGGGAAGTAGGAAATGTATGTGCGAAGCATATTTTCTGTAAATGCATCGTGACCGGCCGGAACAGGAGTGTGAGTAGTAAAAAGAGAGGATGACCTCACGTATTCAAGTGCTTCATAAAAATTTAAATTTTCATTCTGAACCAATTGATGTAATCTTTCGAGCCCTGTAAATGCTGCATGACCTTCATTACAATGATATAATTTAGGTTGAACTTTAATGGCTTCTAATAAACGAATACCTCCAATGCCTAATAAAAGTTCCTGTTTTAACCTATTCTCCCAATCACCACCATATAACTGCCCTGTAATCATACGGTCTGATTCATTGTTTTCGTCTATATCAGTATCCAAAAGGTACAGATTTACCCGACCAATTTCTGCTCTCCAAACTTTGGCATAAAGGGTACGACCTGGAAAAGCCAGCATTATTCGAATCCATTTACCATTTTCATCTCGGACTGCACTAATCGGAAGCATGGAAAATTTTTGCGGAGAATAGAATTCAAGCTGCTCTCCTGATAATGCCAGTTGTTGATTAAAATATCCGTATCGATATAGTAAACCAATTCCAACAATGTTTTTGTTTGCATCACTAGCTTCCTTTAAATAATCACCTGCTAAAATTCCCAATCCTCCTGAAAATATTTTAATAGTGTCATGCAATCCAAACTCCATGCTGAAGTATGCAATCAAATCATCATGATTATCTTTCTTTGCTTCCATATAGGTTCGAAAATGGTCATAGACTTTATCCATTTGTTGAAGAAAAGATTCGTTTTTCTCCAATTCCAACAGTTTTTCGTATGTTAGCATTTCCATCAGGGCTGAAGGATTGTGATTTACTTCTTGCCACAATGCTGCATCAACGGATTCGAATAACTTGGAAGCTTCGTGATTCCATGACCACCAAAGATTATTTGATAACTTTTTGAGATTTAATAGCCGCTCAGGAATTTCGGATTTAATAAGCACTTTATTCCAAACACGTTTACTATTTTTTGAAGCATGAAAAATATCGTGCTCAGGAATTTGTTTTGAGATGTACTGATCTTTTCTTAATTGAGCTTTTTCAATCGCTATCGAATATGCTTTTTTGTAATTCTCAATCATATTTTTCCACAATCCAGAACGTGAAATTGTGAATGCTTGCTCTCTGATATTTATCCATTGTTCACTCGACAATAAAAGGAATTGAGCAAATACATTTTTTATCTGTTCAGCAATAGAGTCCTGATTATCATCATTCCGCTCTATTACAATTATGCTTTGTCCGTGTTCTTTAAAATTATCTTCTACCCAAGAACCAAAACCGGCTAATGAAGTAGTAACAGTAGGAATATGAAAAGCGATACTTTCTAAGGGTGTGTAACCCCAAGGTTCGTAATAGGAAGGAAAAACAGTTAAGTCAAACCCAATAAGTAAATCATAATATTCAAGGTTGAATATTCCATCAATGCCATTCAGGTAACATGGAACAAATATTATTTTTACTTTATCTTCGGCATTGTTATTCAATTCATTTTCGCGAATACGATGGAGTACTGGATCCCAATCGGCATCATGTAATGAATGCGTGAGGTAGTCATTACCATGTTCGGTTTTGCATACATTTGAATTCAAACAGTCGAGCAGGTCTTTGCGTGGACCTGTATTATTGGCTGGGACAAGAATAAAGGCGATAACTGAGTCTGATATCGAATCATCTTTATTTAATTGTCCCAATGAGTCAATGAATAAATCGATTCCTTTATTTCGGAATTCATATCTTCCACTATTGGCAATCAGCATTGAGTTTTTGGGCAATTTATAACCACATAAACATTCAGCAACCTTCAATAATACGGACCTTGCAGCTTTTCTTTTTGGTTCAAAGTTTTCATTATTTGGAACAAATGAGTCTTCAAATCCATTCGTTGTAACAACATCTACTTCCTTATTTAAAAACTGTTTGCACTCTCTTGAGGTAATTTCACTTACAGTTGTAAAGGCATCGCATTCATTGGCTGAAATTTTTTCTAGCGATTGTTTAGAAACAATTCCAAAATCCTGGGCTAAACTTTCGGCATTGTATGAATTTAAATTTCTATATAAAGGTAATCCATTCCCTGCAATAGAGCGAGCAATAGCAGTTGCATGTGTTGTAAAAATAGTGGCTGCTTGTGGTAAATGTTGTTTGAGGTATAAAATACCTGTGCCGGTCATCCATTCATGAAATTGAGTAATGATTTTATCGCGTCCGGCAATATTAAATTTATAAAAGCTATCGATAACTTTTGCTGCGGCATAGCCGAATAAAGCGGGCTCTGTATAATCCCATTGACCTGAAAGTGAGTCAAGTTTATATTGAATCCAGAAATCAGTAAAGATTGTATCCTTTACTGCAAAATATTGAGTAAAATCAACTAAAATTGCTACTGGAGAACCAGAAATATTCCATCTTCCAACTTTAAATCGAAGACCTTCACTTTCTGCCCTTTGACGCCAAGAGCGATACAAATATTTGTCCTCAATAAACTCGCTATTGTCGTGTGTTTCGCGCCAAACTTCAGGACCAATTAGGATGTAATTATCATTAAATTCTTCAACTAAGGTTTTGGCTTTAGTAGAAATTACGGTGTGTATCCCTCCTACTTTGTTGCATACTTCCCAACTGACTTCAAATATATAGTCAGGTTTTATGTTCTTACTCATTGGAGAATTGAATTAAATTTGGTAAAATTAGCATTTTATTTTCTTTGATAAAGCTCATAAGTTTGGGTATTCAAATTTACTTTTTTATAATCTTTTAACCGGTTATCGAACATTTTTTTATTGAGTATTAAAAATTCATTTTTAGAAATTGAAGATTCGAGACTAATATTAAAATACCTTACAAAGTAACAATGCAATGACCAATCGTTCCACATAGCATCATTTACACTAGCCACATTGTTCTTGCCAATTTGATTACCCATTAAATAAATATCATGAAGTTTACTTTTATCTCTGCTTTGTGATCCTATTTTGGTAGAAGAATAAATCAATACGGAAACAAGTAAAGTGGCAGTAAAAAAAGTAAGTATAGTATTTTTTTTTGTTTTCGCAAATTCTAAAGTCCAATTTGCAATTGGTTTTGAAACGAGTAAGGACAAGCCAATGGCAAAGAAAGGTAAAGAAGGTAAAAAATAAAATCCTTTTTGAACTTTGGTTAACATCAAGGGTGCAGAACCTACAAATCCTATTAAAATAAAAAATAATGAAGTTCGTAGAGTTTCTTTTGATGGTAAATAATGGATAGTGAATTTAAAAAGTAGAAGAATAATAAGGACGACGGTAACTGACGGTATTAATTCGGACAGTAAACGATAGAAAATATAAAAGTGGGAATTAACAGTAGGAACCTCATTGATTCTATATAAAGCACGATCAAATAAGTAATGTGATAAGCTCAGATTACTTGTGGGAAACAAAAATAAAAATGCCCAAATGGCTATTGGAATAACAAAAAGGATGAATGTATATAAGCTCATTTTGCTGAAAGAAATTTTTTTAAAGCATAGCCAATAAATAAATGGAATTGCAATTGGGAAAAGACCTGGAAAACCTTTAGTAAATGTTGCAAAGAAAATGCTAATCGCTGAAATAAAAATATAGAGAATGCTCATTTTATTTTTATCTAAAGATTTAAAAAAAAGCAAAACTGCAAGCAAAATGAAAATACCCATTGTTATTTCGAGCGCATTATTTGAGAATGACCAAAAACACACAGGTATAATAATCCAAATAATAATTGGAAACCAGGCAATAATTCGTTCGTTTGAATTTTTTAAAGATAAGTTCCAAATCAAGAACATAAGTATAACAGTAATGAGCATGATAAAAAGAACATAAATGCGTTCAGTGTACATGCTGTCGCCAAATAAATTGAAAAATAAGGACTGAATAAAAAAAGCAAAGGGTGGTTGCTCGTGAAAAGTGGTAAACCCTCCTACGCCATATTTATCAAAAACAGGAAACCAGAAACTACCAATACCATGAGCATAGTTTTTTGCCACGCAAGTAAAATACATTCCATCCATAAACATACCATCCTGTATAAGGGTTGGCAATGTTAATGCAAGAACAATGGATAATGATAAAAGCCAAAATGAAAGTTGTGTTTTTTTGAAATTCATGATTACTTCGTTTCAAAATAATCATCAATTAATTGTTCCAACTCATCATCACTGCCAACATAATCAAGTGCTGTCTGAAAAGCATAAAAAGCATCTATCGGCTTTTGTTGCAACATGTTTAAAATTCCATATACAACAAACAAATCGCTATTGCCTGGATTCACTTTATATGCTTGGTTGATATTAAGTTCAGCGGATTGCATATTGTGTTGTAGAAGATTTATTATGCAAAGTCCGGTATAAGAATCTGTATTGGAATTGTCAATTTTTAATGCTTGTACAAATGAATTTTCAGCATCGGATATCTTTCCACGAGACAGTTGAAAGCGTCCTAACATTGCATAATCGTTTGCTTGAGGATTGATTGCAGGCATTGCAGTAATTTTTTCTTTAAGTGCTTGAATTGCGGAAAGAGTATCTTTCATCAACATGTAGGATGCAACTATCTGATCATATACTTCAGTGGAGTTTGATGCAAATGTTGAAGCTGGCAATGGCTTGTACTTTATTGCCTCTTTATACAACGGTATTGCTTTGTCTGATTGGTTACGCATCATTTCGAGAGAACCTAGTGCTTTGTAAAAAATATATTTATTTGGAAAATCTTTTCGTTCGAGCCCGTCTTTATAAAACGATTCCAGCTTGCTCATTTCCATTATATCCAATGGGTTAATATTAAATTTATTATTCGATGTAGAAAAAGTAAATGATGACTTAAATACCAATGCCATCTGACGAGCGATTTGATATAAAACTTTAAAAGAATAGTTGGTTTTAAAGGTATCAGAAGCATGTTTTATTGCAGTAAAATCAACTATTTGTTCAAGTTTAAGCTGACTATAAAAAGCTGAATCATTTTCAATCGAATCATTCTTTGCTTTTGCATAAAGGTTGTAAAACGACACCATGGGAAGCATTACATAATTTGTAATGTTGTCAGGCTGGGTTTTAATGTTTTTTTCTATTTGAAGCTTTGCTTTATCATAACGTCCCAAGTTCATATGACAAATGGGAATCATTGCCATAGCGTCAGAATCCAAAGGATTTTTTTTTAAGGCCATTTCAAGATTACTAATAGCCAGCGAATAATTATATAATTGCGAATATAAATTTCCGATTGAGGAATAAACAGCTGCAGTTTTATCCTGCTTTTCATAGAGTGATATGGCTTTCATAAAACATCTTTGTGCATTTGTTCTGTCATTCATTCGATAATAAACCATCCCTATTTCTTCAACTATTTTTGCATCCGTATCCGTATAATTAAGTTTCTTAATCAACTCGATGGTATCGCTTAAAACCGTTTGTTTTAATGAACCTCCTTTGTATATTTCAGGTTTTAAATCATTACTAACAACAGAAAAGCTGAATGCTCCTTGGGGATAAAAATAATGCTGTACGAATTGTAGCAGATAAGTGGTGTCCTTTGTTGTAAGATTTCGTTTAAAATTGATAGTGCTCGTGTTTTGTGTAAACGAAAAAACAGGCAGTAAATTCAATAATAGAATAGCGATATAGTTTTTTATCTTAATCATGCTATTTAAATTAGTTTGATTATAAAAATGAAAAACCCCGCATTAAATCGGGGTTTTGAGGTTTAATTTTTTGCACTCTCGAACTTATACTCACCAATATCTTTTACATCGAATTGATTAATAAACATGCACTTTTCGGCATTCTGAGCCATGGCTCTTTTAATAAATATGGATGCCGTTTTTGCATATTTATTATCACGCGTAGCGTCAAGCAATAACAAATATCCGATAAGAATATTTCCTGCAATTTCAACTACTCTGCGTGCATGGAAATCAAAGAATTCAGGGTTTTTCAAGGTACTTAATAATTCTACAATTGCAGTATAATCATTGGTCATTGAAATTAAATGTGCTCTAAGATATTCAAGTTCTGGGCTAATAGGACGATGTTCGTATTCTCTCATCATTGAAAGGAATACTCCATTGCCAACACCTTTAATGGCAGCAATTAGTTGTAATTGTGTTGTTCCTTCGTAAATAGAAGTGATACGGGCATCACGATAAATTCTTTCTATGGGAAAGTCTTTCATGTAACCTGTTCCGCCATGAATCTGAATTGAATCATAAGCAATAGAATTACAACCTTCGCTTGAGAACATTTTTAACAACGGAGTATATATATCAGCCATTTTTTGATAATATTTCATCTCCGTTTTTTCCTCAGGTGTAAGCGATCTTTCTTTTTCAATAAAAGCATATGCTTTATAAAAGTCAACCAAACGAGTTGTTTCGTAAAGCAATGAACGAATTGCATCGACTGAAACACGCATGTTTGTTAATATCTCGTAAACAGCTGGGAACTGAATGATTGGTTTGCCAAACTGTTCTCTTTCATTTGCATATTTGTATGCCTCAGCATATGCTGCTTCTGCAATACCCACAGATTGTGCACCAATTCCTAATCGTGCTGCATTCATCAAGGACATTACATATTTAATCAAACCCATACGTCGATCACCAACCAAATGACAGGGTGAGTTTTTGAATACCAATTCACAAGTAGGTGAGCCAATAATTCCTAATTTATGTTCAATACGTCGTACAGTTAGCGTATGATCTCTTTCATAAAGGAACAAAGAAAGCCCACGTGCATCGTTAGTACCTTCTTCTGTTCGAGCAAGTACTAAGGCAATTTCGCTGTTACCATTTGTGATAAAGCGTTTCACTCCATTTAACCTCCAGCATTTATTAGCTTCATCATAAGTTGCTTTGAGTTGTACAGATTGTAAATCAGAGCCAGCATCAGGTTCAGTAAGTACCATAGAGGCGGTATCGCCTTTAGGAAAGCGAGGAAGATAAATATCTTTTAACTCATCTGATGCAAATTCATGTATCGTTTCTGCGCAATCTTGCAATCCAAAAATATTAACGAAACTGGCGTCAGCTCTTGAAATTAGTTCAGCAGCCATAACATAAGGAACCAACGTCATATTCAATCCGCCATATTTACGTGGCAAAGTAAAGCCAATCATTCCGGCGTCTACCAATGCTTTTAAATTCTTTTGCGTCCCATCAGCATAGTGTACTCTGTTGTTGGTGAGTACAGGTCCATTTTTATCAACATCATCAGCGTTTTCGGCAATAATATTTCCGCATATTTCGCCGATAATCTGAAGCACCTTATCGTAGCTATCCATTGCATCCTCAAAGTCAAGAGGTGCATAATCGTAGGTTTCTTTATCAATATAATTACGCTCCTTCAACTTGATAATCTTCTCCATTAATGGATGATTGAGATGGAAAGAAATATGTTCGTTATCGGTATAAAAATTTGCCATGCGTATCTGTTTTTTTTTATTGAATTATTTTGTGTTCGATTTGTAGTACTTGATCATTTTAGGGATTATATCCTGTACTTCGCCAATTATGGTAAAGTCAGCAATGTTGTGGATGGGTGCATCAGGGTCGGAATTAATTGAAATAATTTGTGCTGACTGATCCATTCCCGCTCTGTGCTGAACAGCCCCAGATATACCGCATGCAATATAAAGTTTAGGTCTCACTGTAACACCGGTTTGTCCCACCTGACGGTCATGTTCTACATAACCTGCGTCAACAGCAGCACGAGAAGCACCAACTTCGGCACCTATCAAATCAGCTAATTCGTATAAAAGATTAAAGTTTTCTTTTGAGCCAACTCCATAACCACCTGCAATAATAATCTGAGAGTTTTTAATATTAATTTTTTGTTTTTCAATATGTCGCTCGATAATTTTTGTAACAAAATCAGCATCTGTAAGAAGTTTGCCTATATTCACTTTTTTAATTTCGCTCTTATACGTTTTCGATACTATTTCTTTTTTCATTACACCTTCACGTACAGTAGCCATTTGGGGCAAAGTTTCGGGGTTGATGATGGTTGCAATAATATTTCCACCAAAAGCAGGGCGAATTTGATATAATAAGTTTTTGTAAACAGTCTGAGTTTTATTTTCTGTATGATCACCAATTACAAGACTTGTACAATCGGCGGTTAGTCCGCATTTGAGTGAGGAAGCAATACGAGGAGCCAAATCACGACCAACCGAGGTCGCACCAAACAATGCAACAATGGGTTGTTCCTGTTTAAAAACATCAAGCGTAATTGTAGTGTGAGGTAAAGTTAGATAAGGAAACAGCTTCTCATCATCGGCTATATGAATAACATCTACACCAAAAGGGGAAATTTGTTTATCTACATCATTCAATTTTGAGCCAATAACAAGTGCTTCCAGTTTACAATTCAATTCATTTGCAAGTTTACGTCCTTTGGACAATAGCTCTAGACTCACATCTGCAACAACACCTTCATCAATTTCGCAATAAACGAATACGTTTTTCATTTTTTTTTCTTTTAAACTTTATAAACTTCAACTCAATTTTATCCAATTATATGGCTGTTTATTAATTCCTTTACTAATCCCTCAATATCTCTATCACTGTTGCTAAGTACCTTTGATTCTTTTTGCTGAAAAACAACATTCTCAATTTTTTTTACTTTTGTTGGAGAGCCAGTTAATCCAAGTGATTCGGGGCTTGCAGCTAAATCAATTGCATTCCATTCTTCGATGCGTAAATAAGGACGAGAAGTATGTAATTCAGCATAGTCACGCGTTTCTTCCTGGAGTTCGGAAACAGTGCGAGCATGTTTATTTTTCATTAATAACTTTGAGTTACGTGAACGGCAAACCGGGGCAGAATTATGAACTGTAATCAATACCGGAATAGTGCTTTCAACCACTTCAATTCCGCGTTCGAGACGACGTTTAACAATTACTTTTTTTTCAGAAACTGAACTGATTTCTTCTGCAAATGTTATTTGAGGGATGCCAAGTTTTTCGGCTGTCTGAGGACCTACTTGTGCAGTATCACCGTCAATAGCCTGATGTCCACATAATACCAGATGATAGGGTGCCAACTTTTTAACGCCTAATGAAAGAGTGTATGAAGTAGCTAATGTATCGGAACCAGCAAACTTACGGTCGGTAATTAGGTAGCCTTTATCGGCTCCACGATACATGGCTTCTCGTATAATTTCGGAAGCACGAACAGGTCCCATCGTTAACAGTATGATTTCTGCATTACCACTCAACATTTCTTTAATTCGCAACGCTTGTTCCAAAGCATGTAAATCTTCGGGATTAAAAATGGCAGGTAATACTGCACGATTTACAGTGCCATCAGCTTTCATGGCATCTTTACCTACATTACGTGTATCAGGTACTTGTTTCGCGAGTACGATGATTCTAAAACTCATAATATAATTGTTTATTTAGTGCAAAAATATGTATAAAGAATGAAATTACAAAATTAATTTTACTAACATATAGTTATCATTATTAATTGCCAATATCACTATGAAAATAATGATGTAAATGAAATTTATTAAGTATATTACTTTTGAGAATTGAGCAATTCCTTAGCAGTTTCAATGGCCGCTTCGGTATAGCTGTCGCCACTCATCATTTTAGCAATTTCGGTGATGCGTTCGTCTTCGCTTAGTTGCCTGATGTGCGACTTGGTGCTTGTTCCTTCCGAATCTTTGTACACAAAATAATGATGATTGCCTGAGCGCGCAATTTGCGGAAGGTGTGTGATGGCGATTACCTGCATAGTAGCCGACATCTTTTTCATAATAGTACCCACCTTCAATGCCACTTCGCCAGAAACCCCCATATCTATTTCGTCCAAAATAATAGTGGGCAACAAATTCTTTTGCGAAATCAGGGATTTAATACTCAGCATCAGTCGTGAAAGTTCACCACCGGAAGCAACTTTTGACAACTCCTTTAAATCAGCTCCCTTATTGGCATTGAAAAGGAATTGTATAGTGTCAACACCGCTCTTTGCAAAATCGTTCTGTTGTGTGCAGTTTATTTTTACTCTGTTGTCGGGCATACCCAGTTGTTTGAGCAACGTAATAAGTTCTTTTTCGATGGAAGGAATTGCTTTTTGTCGGTTCTTCGTTAGCTGCTCTGCTTGCTTTTTAAGTTCTTCTTCGTGCGTAGCAATTGCTTTTTTCAGCGTATTTATATTATCTTCAAGTGATGAAATCGAAAATAACTTATCTGATAATTCCTGCTTGAATGACTGCAATTCCTGAATGCTTGTAACACGGTGTTTTTGCTGCAAGCGATAGATATCGTTCAAACGAAGGGTTAAGAATTCAACTCTGTTTGGATCAACGAGCACACCTTGTTCAGCTTGCTCAATCTCGCCTGCAATATCTTTTAATTCGATATACGAACCATTTAGACGTTCGCTTATTTCTTTTAAATTTTCGCTGTAGGATGCGAGCGATGCCAACTGCAATTGTAGGTTTGCTATTACAGAAATTACGGTGGTGTTACCTGTAGAAAGTGTGTAGGTGGCTTTGCCTAGTGCCGATTTAATTTCTTCTGCATGGGTAAGCATTTTAAGTTCTGCTTCGATCTTTTCCTGTTCGTCATCCACAAGGTTCAATGATTCCAATTCATCAAACTGAAACTGAAAATAATCAAGATCGGCTTTTGATTTATTTTCCAGCTCGATCTGTTCTTTTAATTCGGCAGAGAGCTTTTTATATTGAGTGAATCCTTTTCTATACGAATCAATCAAATCGTGATGCTGAATATAGCTGTCTACAACGCTCAACTGGAAATCCGAATCATTCAACGTAAGTGTTTTATGCTGCGAATGGATATCAACTAACTTATCTCCTATTTCTTTTAACAAATTAAGGGTAACCGGCGAATCATTGATGAATGCTCTCGATTTACCATGCTGATTAATTTCACGCCGTAAGATAACGTGGTTGTCGTAATCTAATGAGTTGTTTTCGAAAAAGCTATTCCATCCGAAATCTGTAATATTAAAAATACCTTCGATGATACACTTTTTTGATTTATCAAACAACACATCGGTATCGGCACGCTGCCCCAAAATTAACGACAATGCACCAATAATAATTGATTTTCCCGCTCCTGTTTCGCCTGTAATGATTGAAAGACCAGAATCAAAGTCCATGTCGAGCTTCTCGATAAGCGTATAATTTTCAATCTTTATGTGTTGAATCATCGGGTATAAATTGTCTTACAAACTTACATTTTTTTTAATCCTGAAAAACAAAAATTAATAATCAGAACTGAAAATAAATAAAGGGCTGCACATTTTCACTTTGCAACTGAATGATTAGTTGAATCACAACAAGGAATGCAAGCGCTTTGAATAAAAAATGCATATTTGTAAAAACCGACAATGAAAATTCCTTTACTTTTAATGGAATGAAATGAGTGGCAACGCCTATCATCAATACAACGCAGAACAATGCCCTCACGCTGATGAATGGTGGCAGATAAGCCCAGTCCATATTTGTGAATATTTGCGAAAGGGAATCGGTGGCTGCGGTAAAACTCTCGGCACGGAAATAAACCCAAAGGATAGCCACAAAGTGAAAAGTAATAAACCACCCAATCACCTTCATGTAAATGGAATTGGTAAACTTAGTTGGTTTTAGAAGCAGGAACATTTTGTGAACAATCAATCCAATGCCATGTAATCCACCCCAGAATACAAATTTCCATGATGCACCATGCCAGAAACCACCTATTAACATGGTTAAC